>ENA-ORXF01000869-ORXF01000869.1-marine-metagenome-genome-assembly--contig:-NODE-869-length-20595-cov-5.438006_pt1 | contig 20595 bp, 20 predicted proteins | sample MGYA00237864_ERZ511476 | MGnify/ENA primary metagenome ERZ511476 (study PRJEB26306, sample SAMN06343908) | marine metagenome | isolation source: coastal waters | place: Atlantic Ocean: West Antarctic...
AATTATTTAATTGTTAAAAATAAGACAGAGAAGTCAGGTAAAATAGATAAAGCGACAGAATTAGGTGTAAAAATCTTAGATATTCCAGAATTTGAAATGCTAATAAAATGAGTACATAATTTTATTTTTCTATAACTTTTATAAACTTTTAATATTTTATACTTTTTTATTAATTATGTACTCATTTTATTAATTTTAAAAATATTTAATTTAATTTTTATAAAAATAACTAAACACTCTCAGTGGGGCTCGAACCCACGACCACATGGTTAAAAGCCATGCGCTCTACCAACTGAGCTATGAGAGCTTTGGAAGTTAATTTATCTTCCATATTATACATGGAACTTTGTCTTTATATGTTTTATTAGTTTAAAAAATTGATTATTAAGATAACTATATGATATTACATCAATGATGAATTACAGTCACTTTATTAATATACTGGTTATATTTTCAATGCTATATATTAATAACTACTTTATCATAGATATATTCAATTATTATGTAGAAAGTATTGATATTTCTAAAATGATTGTTAAAAAAAGAGTACATAATTAATAAAAAAGTATAAAATATTAAAAGTTTATAAAAGTTATAGAAAAATAAAATTATGTACTCGTTTTTTACTATAATAAATTAAATCTTCAATTCGTTAAAATATAATCTAAAACAATAGTTCAAATTAATATATTCACCAACATCACCGTATATAGTTTTTTTACCTTTAAAATTTAATACTTTGCTATTACAATTACAATATAATTCAACCCATACATTAGATTTGGTAATTTTTTTAATTTTAACAAAAATCTTATATGATTTCTGTTGGTCAGTTTTAAAATCATCATCATTTTTAAAATGTATATCAGTAATATTCATATAATTAGCTGGGGCTGCTTCAAAGTCATAATAAGCATTTATAGTATATGTATATTCTCCTAATTCAAAATATTCATATTTATTTTTAACAACCGACATATTATGATATAAATAATTAAAATATTATCAATCATTTTTTAATTTAACTTGAAGTTAAGAATATTGTATCAAATAAATTTATATGAAAAATAAGTTGAAAAAAATCAACTACGTAATATAAGTTCAAAATATTTTATATATTTTTTAGGGTAAAATCCGAAATATCTAAATATTTTATTATTAGGAATTAATTCTACCCCCCCTAAGAAAGTGTTATGATAATCTCCTGTTATTATTACAGATTTATTAGCTTCAATAAGTATATCTAAATATGTAGGATTATATAATTTTTTACTAATAAATGTATAACCACCTATGCTGCCGAAAAAATCGTTATAAATATTTATTAGAACAATATTACTATTACTTTCAATATTTTTAAATAAATATTTACCCATACAATAATTAACATAATTATAACTGATTTGTGTATAATATTCGTGTTTATATTCCCCGTCTTCCCCATAATAAATAATTTGTAAAGGTTGTAATTTTATTTTCAATTTATTTATTTTAATTTCTAGTAAATAAATTGAATATTCAATATCATCAGTAATCAACTCTAATATATATAACATGTTATCATCTGTAATTATATCCAAGTAATTTTTCATTATTGATTAATACTATTTTAATAATATAAATAAATCAATTTTTAATATATCATAATCCATTAAGAATTATAAAAATGTTTAGATATTTATAAACAAATAAAATACAAGTTAGAATTAAGAAAAACTTTTCCAATTAGTCATATGATGAATAAATATAAAAAATAATATAAGTATTTTTAAATAATATAACATATTTATCTCATTCTATCACGGATAGCAACAATATCTAAATCTTTTATACGGTAATATTCCTTCTTTTTGTTTGGTAAAATACGTTCAACAATAAAAGGAAGTTTGCCTTGTTTTAATTCTTCAAGAGCCACTTGTCTCAATTCCATATTAGTGGATACGTTTTTAATAGCACCTATGAAAGGTGTGGCACCAGAAGATAATTGCTGTGTTCGAATACCTATTATTTTATCAAATTCATAAATTGTCATAATTGGTTTAGAAATTTTTTCTTTATCAAGCGATTCATTTGTTTTAGATATATCTTCAATATGATTAGCTTTGTAAGATAATGACATTAGTTATTGTAATACTAATATACTAATATCATTTTTTATTTTATATAAAAAATAAATTTATAATATTAAAAAAATTTAGAAATAGAAAGAAGATAGTTATTTAAATAAACTTGTAATTAGTTGCGATATCTCCTTTAAGATTTTTGTAAATTTTCATATTTATATATAATATTAAAAATAACTGCATAAAACTGAATATGATAATACTATAACTATTTAATAACAAACCCCATATAACCCATAAAAAATATATTACGGATAATAATGTAAATGTAAAAAAATCTAAATCTTCTGTTTGATTTGTAATAAATATTTTATAAGCTTGTGGTATGAATGCCATTGTTGATAATATCCCTGCTATTGTAGCAATTATTTCAGCATAAAAGTTATTTTCCATTTTACTAATATAAAATATATTAATTATCCTTTGAAATAATCGTCTATATTAAATTGAGTTTTTTTATTATAAGGACATCCGAGTGGGATAGAACAATTATAAGGAATAGTAGATTTTACATTTATTTTTTCTTTACAAATTTCACAAACCCGATTATCAGGTAAAGGAAGTTTCTTAGATAGTTTTAATTTATTATGTGATTTATCTCTAATTGACATAGTAAATACATAACAATCGCTATATATAAAGTAATTCAGAATGATAACAGATAGTTTAATTAAGAACGTGTTCATTATAAATTGTTAATAAAAATAAAATAAATTAAATCAATTTTTTAAATTTGCTTCCATGTATGTCCGCAAGTTTCGCAAACATACAGATATTTCATATTTTTAGCATCATATTTAATATAAATAACCTGATTATTATCCGGAGTAGCTGTACAATCTGTATTCGGGCAAGTAATATGAGGGTCTCTAATTCTTCTTAATGTAGGGTCAAAACGCAAATATTTATTTACGTTTTGATTATATAACAAATCACCTTCACTATATATAGTTTGTGAAATTCTAATAGCAGTATTAATTGTTTCCACCTTTTCATATAGACAATGTTTGCAATATTTAACTAATTGCTTAGTTGCATTTGTTTTGACATATAGCATATTATCGCATACTTCACAGAACTCCATTTTATATTAGTTATAAGAAAATTATAATTGTTATATAATCATTTTTTATAAAAAAATTGACATTCCATATTATTTTACAAATAAATGTTAAATATTAAGGATTTTATTGAAGATATATTAAATTTCAAATCATGTTGCAATCAAAAAAAGGATAAAAATACTATAATTATTCCGGCAAAAAAATATAGAGGATTTTCGTGTAATCCTGAAAGATATATAGATGAGAATGAAATAAAAAAAGAAATTAACGATTTAATGAATATAAAACAAAATACCAAGTTTAATAATAGAAAAGAGATTTAATATTCATCATCGTCATCATCAAGTCTATAACCAATACCTCTCCAACCTTTAACATCATATGGAGTTGCTAATATTTTTTCAAAATATGCTTTAAGTTGATTTCTATCGGGACATTTTTTACCTTTAATTACATTGGAAACAGTCCAAATCCTGAAATCTTGATATAGTTTATCAATACGGATACGTGGTTCTCTAATTTCAGGATCAATAATAATCCTCTCGTTAATAAATTGTCCGATAATATCATTATTTTGTTTGTAACTTTCTGTCGCAACTCTAACCTCACATGGTTCTGCGATAGAAGATGGATTAATACTTTTATGTCTTTCAATTAGCATACTGATAAATACTTCTTTCCAACGATCAAACTTATCAGTTAGTTCTAAATCCATATGGAATTCATTTTTATTAAAATTAGGGTTTTCACAGAAGCGACTTGAAAAGTTACATACTTTGATACGTCTCCATGTTCCACCATCATCACTTGGTACTTCTGGGAGTTCATTGCAAGTTAATATCATTTTAAATTGTGGTTTAAATTCATAAGGCTCTTTAAATAGGGTTCTAACAAGAATTCTATCTTGTCCTGAAAGTTCTTTCATAAGTCCAATATTTAATCTTTCATTTTCACTTGGTTCTTGCATTACAGCAAATCGTCTACCTTTTGTTCTTTCTAATTCACTTTGTGCAGCATTACTTGCTGCGCGTTTTTGAGTCAAAAGTGCTATTGGTAAAATACAATAATATTCACCAATGGACTTTTGAATAAGATCTAATAATCGCGATTTACCATTACTACCATGTCCAGTAAATATATAAAATCTTTCTTGTGCGATACTACCATCAATAATACACGCCAATACATCCATAACATAGTTTCTCAGATTTTTATTAGTAAATATTTTACATAAAAAGTCATTTATTTCTACAATTTCTGGACAATCAGGATTATAGTTTGTATAATTTATTTTTGTTGATAAATAGATATAATCATCTGGCATACCATCTCTAAACATATGCATTTTGAGATCATATACACCATTATCAAAACCGATTAGATGAGACCGACTATCAAGTAATTCTTCAAATGCTTCATCAATAAATAAAGTCCTACATTCCTTCATAATTGAATCTTTAAAGCTAGAATTTTTTAATTGCGTTGCAATCTTTAAACATTTTTTGCTTTTTTCCTCATTAATAGCTCTTTGTATAGGATCATCGCTATATTCATTATAATAATTACTCCTTTCCATAAATCTTCTACAAATATCAATACTCAATAATTTACGTAATTCTAAACCTTCTCTGCCTTTTGCCCATCTATGATGTTGTTTATCATATTTATACCAAACATCTTTTGTAATAGCTTTGAACTCGTCTTTATATATTGCATGGACAACACATGCAATATCGAAATGCGCACCATCACTCCCGAGAGCATCATCAATATATTTAATAATAGCAGTATTAACTACATTATTATATTTAATAGAATTATCTTGCTTAGCCCACCATCTAAGAGTTCCTAAACCCATATTGTCTTTACGCATCTTATCCCATAGTTGCTGACACTCACCTTCAATATATGCACTACTAATTTTAGAAAATTCAATCCACATTTCAAGCAATCTGTAATCAATATTACGCAAAACCCAACCTAAATTAATCCAATCAGTATAATTGTCTGCTCTACTTGGAGCTAAACATTCTGTTACTAATCTCTTAACAAATACTAGTTCATCGTCGCAAACATAAGCTCTATTAACATTAAGTGATTTTCCAAATATATTATTTTGTACCTTGCTTTTAAGTTTTTGATCAATCGCAGGTAAAATATGTTTGCTATATTGACTAATTTCTGTTTTAAACTCTTCTTTAACAATATCTGGATAATTGTTGCCTCGTTTAATCATGGAGAATAATTTGATATTTTTGATTTCATCATTTGCATTTGATTCATATTCAATGCGATTTGTAACCCCATTATTATAATTATATATACAAGAAACACGATATACATCACAATCTGGTTTACGACTACCATACATTTGCCAACAATTAGAATCAATTATAGCCTTATCAACAATAGAATCAAAATCATTACATATAGGTAAATCTTTGAATATCTCCGGTGACATATCAAGTATCTTTCTTCTTATGAAATGCTGTGTGTTATTTTCAACTATAATATGTGGAAATACTATATGAATTCCATCTTTAAGCTTATTTCTAAATTCTATTGGGTTAGGCTTTTCCATAACGTAGGCAATTGCATCTTTTTCTTTTACATCTAAAAAACCACTTATTATTTTAAAGTATGCATCAACTATTCTAAATATATTATCAGATGTATATACTCTATCATATACTTTCTTATCATTTAAAGAAGAATTGGAATTATGGGAACTATAAATACCTGATTTATCATCGGGTATAGTAAAGCGGAAATCAAGATCAACTCGCAATGGACTTGGTATTGTAGGTTTCTCGGTGAAATGTAATGCTACTCCACTGGTAAGGGCTAAACTATATAAATTAATAAATTTTTCATAGGATTCTTCGGGAATATAAAGACTTACTTTTGGTGATCCTATGCTTGTATTGGTGTAAGGTTTTCCCTTATCAACCTTATGTTTATTAATGAAATAACGTAAATCTTCATTTATACCCATTGTTTTAAAATTTAATTTGCTTTATATATATATCAATTTTTATTTTTATACATATTTGATTACAGTTTATTTTTTATTTATCTTTATATATGGTAGGTGTATTTGTTAAAAAATATAAAATATGTCAACAAAAATAGAAAAATATAATAGCCCGAAAAACGCAAAAACTCCTACATTATTTAAAAAAATAACATTATTAAAATTAATAGATGCATGGAATTGTTGTCGTGAAAATAAAATAGAATATAAAAAAACATATAGTGCGAAAAAATTGTCAGAATTACTAAATGAACGCATAAAATCAATATGTGACGATAAGCAGTACTGGTGCTGGCCAGGTGTCATCGGACGTCTAACAAAAGACCCTAAAATGCGTCAAAACATTAAACTAATTGAAAAAATAGAATTACGTCCTGAAATGCCGGCACAATGGTATAAAAATCCAATTGAATGGTTATCAAATTACGATATAGATGATGTAATGGTACAATATAACAATGAAAATAAATATTGTTATGCTTTTCTGGGTGTTTTCCCGATAGATTTTTCGGAGGAAGATAAATTCGGAAGATGCTTATATAGCCAAATATGTTCATTAGATTTAAAAAAATATAGTAGTAAAGGTATTAAATATTTGGGATTAATAACAAATTTAGATAAACATGATGAAAGTGGTTCTCATTGGACATCTACATTTATTATTATAGACCCTAAAAATAAATCATACGGGGCTCATTATTATGATAGTAATGCAATATCAATGCCTCACTATATTAAAAAGTTTATATTAAATATAAAAAAACAATTAGCACAAAAATATCCAAAAATTACATTTACAATAACAACAAATAATAAAAAACATCAAATGAAAAATACAGAATGTGGTATGTTTTCAATGGCTTATCAAATAAGATGGATAAATGCATTGCTCAAATATAAACAATTAAAGCTAAAATCACCATATGAGGATTCCAATTTTAGAGATTGTATTGTAAATGATAAAAATATAAATGATAAACAAATGGAAGAAAATAGAAAGTATCTATATCGCCCAAATCTTCAAAAACATCTCATAAACAGAAATATTAATTTATAATGTGTAATTTTTATAATCTATTTTCTATTATTAAATATTAAGTTATAATGAGTGTAATAGATGATTTTAAATCTGATAAGAATATCAATCTGATTTTTAATGCTGCGAGTAAAATGATTAAAGATAAATATAGTAATGTTAATTCTGATGATAATGACATAATTAATATTACAAAAAGTATAATACTATCTATATGTTCAGATGCCATTCTAATTAAAAAAAATGTTAAACTCATGGAATTGAATAAATTAGCATTATCCAAAATAAAAATGCATTATGATGGTATAATAAATAGACAAAATGAACCTGAAATAATAAAAAACGAAGAGAAAGACGAGAATATCAAGTATGATAGCGAGCAGTTATTATTAAAAGTTTTAGAATTAGAAGAGAAACGTAGTGTTGCAAATTCAATTGCCAATTTACAAAAACAACAATCAGAAGTTAAAGAATCCAAACAAGAAACATTTACTCAACAATCTAATCCTATTAATTTTAATGTAAAAATTCTAGAAAAATTGGAAGTTTTATCGAGAGAAAAAACTAAGGTTATCTATAAAAATATTGTAATTAATAGTTATAATCGTGATTGGTGCAATATTCCCAATAGAAATAAACTATCATTTACCATAAATATAGATTTACTTAAAAATAATATAAAAATAGATAGGTTATTATTACCCAAATTAATTAAATATAAAACATCAATTATAACTATGACCATAAATAATAATAAAATTACGCAAAAAATTATATTTGTATTAAAAACAAGTTCAAATGAAAACGCTTGGGATATTTGGGAAAATATAAATAGCGACAATATATTATTAATAACTGCTAAAAATTGGCATATTGGTTTCACAGACTTTTTAAATAATGATCTAGATATGGGACAAGATAACATTGATATTATTGAAGTTGGCGACAATCTCAATAATAGCTATGATTTAACTATTGATAATGGCAATAAAATGAAATATGATAGTTTCGGTGTTTCTTTGATAAATAAATATGATAATATTTTGATTAAAACTAATTTAGGTGATAATATTCAAGGAAAAGTCCTAAATATAAATAATAATATATTGAATGTATATATTGAAAATATAGAAAAAAAAATATTAATGAATTCTTCTTTATTAAATTATAAAGGACAATATACCATTCTGATGTCTTATTGTCAAAAATTATAATATTAATACTAAAAATGCGGAAAATATAAATATTATCATTGATATTATATCAATTCTATATAATAATTTTAATTTTTCATTTTGTGTCAAATTGGTATAATAATCATCATCTAATAAATTAGTATAATTATATATATTGTTATATATTTTAGTATAATCTAATAAATCACCAAAATACTTTAAAAAATCATCTGATTTTACTAATATATATACGAGTATAATAAATATTATAAATAATACATTCTGTAATAAAATATTGGGAGCATTAATATGTATATTCAGATAGTTAAATAAAATCCTCAATTTATATGAATCGTAATTAACTATCGCTATTAAGAATATAATTATTACCAAATATATAAAACCATAAAATACAATAGCATATTGTAGGCTTCGTATTAAATTATATTCTATAAAAAATTCTAATGTTATTATGTTTATAGTTCTTATCAAAAACATAAGAAATATATATATGGCTTTGTCCTGAAAGTTTATTTTTAATACAATTTCGGGATCTAAATCATTTTCTATAACACGTTCATGTAATTTCTCTCCTTCTGTTAAAAAAAGTAAATCATTCATAAATTTATCATCATTTTTATTATTTGGTTTATTTACAGCATAATTATAATCATACCATATATCTTCGTATATTCCTTTTTCTCGCCCTGTATCATTTTTATTGTTACCTACGCTATTATCTAAACTATCATCATTTTCAAGATGTTCAATATTGGTTTTTAACTCTTCCATAAAATATTGTAAATTATTATTATTGTTATCATCATCATGTATAATAAAATGTTCATAATCTTTATGCTTACTTATTAAATTAGTTGTGTCTATTTTTAAATCTTTTTTAAGTTTATTAGAATTAATAGCACCACCACCGTTCGTTTTGCCATCTACACGCGCAGTGCCATAGCCCCGACCCTGAGCTTTCAGAATATCAACTTGCGCTTTTCTTTCTTTCTCTTGTTCAGCTACTTCACTTTTTAATTTTTTTAATTTATCTTCAACTTGCGCTTTTTCTGATTTAATCATTTTAATAATAGGATGTTTATCAATTTCCTTTTCTTTTTCAAAAAAATTAATTTTATAACGTTTTAATATATTTATAATAAAATCTTCATATTCCGTTGACTGTGGTATTGTTTTCATTTTAGTAATTGTTTTGTATAGTTTTTTAAATTCTGCTGGTAATTTTAATTCTATTGCACTTAAAACAGAAATTCTTGATTCAAGTAATCTTATTTTTTCTTTTAATTCATTAATTAATTCAGTTGCCTCATTTGATGCCTTATTGCGTTCAATTTCATCTTTTGCTTCTGGGTTTAATTTTATAGTCAACTCGTCAACCAAATCTTGTTCATGTTTTTTGTTTTCTACTATAAGTTCTATTGCTTTTTTTAGATAGCCATGGTGTTCTTTGCTATCTGCCCATCTAGCTACTCCTTTTCCACCGCATAATTCTTTATATGTTTTGCCTAATAATGAATCATCAAAATTTTCTACTTTGGTTTTAATATCATGATCTAAAATTTTTTTAAATATATTCCTTAATTCAACTATATTATTATCACTAAAAGAAATACTCTCATTAATTCCTAAAGTCTTGATTAAATTTGCAAAAGTTTCTCGCTTATGTTGTGTTTCGACGTTGGTTATAATTCTCGTGAGCATTACGTCTGGTGGCAAATATTTTTCCAAATTTTTATTTATAAATTCAAGAGCAAGTTTACGTTTTTTAAATTCAACATGTTGTTGCCCATCACTATCTGTTTCATTTTGTGTATCTTCATTGTTACTCGATGCATCAATACCATCATACTTATAAATGAATTTATAATGTTTTTCTTCATTACCACTATCATCAATTAACTTATAATACAATGTTACTATTTCAATATAATTATTTTTTAATATTTTAAAAAAATCATATGGTGTCGCACCGATTTCTTTATCTTCTATTTTTTCTGTTTTTTTAATATCATAAAGAGGAGCTGCCCCTCCTTTATTTGGTTGCTTATCAATAATTTGCAAATAACTATAAAGTTCCTTTACATTTTCAATATAAATATTATCTGCTTCAACTATGTGATTAAATTTTGCATCTTTAATAAAATTTTTATCAGCTCCTTCTTGTAGTTCTTCATCAAGTTCTTTTTTATCATTGGCAACCTTATCCATAAAACTTTTCTTCAATTTTTTATATTTACCAAGAGCTTTCGTAATAAATTCATTAGATGTTGTATTTTTTTCTTTACTTTGTTTACTTGCTTCGGTGTCTTTTGTATTTTCATTTTGCTTTAAAATAGCTTGATTGAATCCAATAAGTGCTTCAATATCCTTTTTATATCTACTATTTTTGTCTAAGTAATTAACTAAATTTGTTAATAAATCTATATTTAAATTATTAGGTGAGACATCATCATTTTCAAAAAGCGCCATTACGAACTTGTCAGCATCAGTAAATTCTTTATTATTCTTGCCTCTTCTGGCAACCCTCGCGACAGCTTTTGCGGCGGCTAGTGGCGCACTTATCATATTTTTAGCGGTCGCTTTTACAATGGTTGTGGTAGCCCTCAATGTATCATCTAATAAACCTCCATGGGAGCCACCAAAAGATAAACTATTATTTTGTTTTATTTTTTTATTAATATATATATCTTTTATTCTCTTAGTATATTCTTTTTTATCTTTAAAATTGTTATCTTTTATATCATATACAGCAAAGAGCTTTTTATATAAATCTTCAATTATATCTTTTCTAATATTTACATCAGTTTTCCTTATGAAATCTTTTGTATCAGATAGTTTTGTTGTTATTTCATTATAAAAATCTAATATAACTGAATCATCAAATGATTTAAAGTGTTTTTCTCTGAATATTTTATCAAGCTCTTTTTTATCATTGATAATAATAGCTATATCTTTTGGGTCATCATTGATTACAATATATGGTAAAAACAATACATCATTATCATTTACAATACTATTAAATGATATTTTATCTTTTGTAATATAATCTATTTCAACTAATTCTTCCAACTCTTTTCTTTTTTTAGTTAATTCATTAAATAAATTATCATCATTATATTCAATATTTGATTTTTTTATATCTTCTATTTGAGAGTTTATCTTTTCTATTTTTTCTTTGTTACTATTATATTTTTCTGTAATTCTTTTAGTTAATTTAGTTTCATCTTTTATTTCATTATACCCACCATTTTCAATAAGGTTTTTTGTGTTTTCTTTATCTTTATCAGAAACGACTTTCCATTTATTTTTGACAATTTTGTATTTTTCTCGCAATTCCAATTCCATCAATTTTTTTAAATCCTTTAAAACTTTCTTTCCAATTTTAGTACCATCTGATAATGATATATATTCTTTTCCAACAGTAGTAATGGAATTTAATGCCGTTGCTCGTTTATCTTCATCCATATATTATATGCTCTCTAAACTAAATAAATATATCTTTTATTAGAATTTAGTAGCGATAATACTTGTCAAAACCCATATATATATAGTAAATAATGAAAGAGATTTTATTAATTTCTTTCGTTCGTCAAAGTTTACAATTTCACTATCTTCATTATCATCATCTTCTTCAAAGTCATTTTTCTTTCTAATGTTTAATATAATAGGTATCATCAATAATACAATTATTAAACATGTATGAACAAATAATCTTGTTATTCCATTTGTACCCATATAATAATAATAAAATACGGATCTAATACTATTCATAAAATCGTCAAAATTCATGTAATTAACTTGTGTTGAATTATCTATATTAACGAACAATACAATAAACCAAAATATAGTTAAATAAATAGCAGCATAATAATAAAAGCCTTCTTCAAATGTTTTTATAATATTTATATCTATCGACCATTTTATTAATACAAGTGTAATATATCTGATGAAAAATGTAGAAAATATAAAAACGATTCTATCATCAAATTTAATTTCTAATTCTTTCAATGGATTTTCAGGGTCATTTTCAAACTTTAATATTTTTTTTTTAATTTGTCCTGTATTATATTCTCCATCATTGTATAAATCTATCGATTTGCCAATTTCAACAAGTTTGTTTTGATTGTTATATCGTTTTTCCATTGCATTATTTTTCGCATCAATATTATTTTTTTCATCTTCATCATTTTTTTCTTCATCATCTTGTGTAGGTTTAGAAATATTAGTATTCAAATAATTGATATTAGACATTCCATAGTTTTTCTTTAAAGCATTTCTAAATGCCGATTCCTTATAATCTGGATCACCACCTTTATGTCGTTGAATATCATTTTCGTTATTACTACCACCTTTGATGTCGTCTTTTATTTTAATTAAAAAATCTTTAATAATTTGTTGTGCATTTTCATCAGAAGCCAATTTTTGTTTAAGATCTATCAAATCATCAATTTCTAATGTATCTTTATCTGCTTCATAAAACGATAATTTATTAAGATATTTTTTCTCCTTATTGGTCATATCTTGAAATCTATAATATTTTTTAAGAATATTATATAATATTTGTGGTTTTTTGTTAAAAATAGTTATCAAATCTTTATAATAATTAAAGCGATCGGGTGCCATTTTTTTTAAATCAATATCATCAATTAAATAGTCTGTAAATGAATTTGTAGTCATAGCATCATCAATAGGTTTTTCATATTGTAATTTATTAAATAAAGTAATAAATTTTAATCTATTGTTGCTTTTATCCATAATTAATATTAATACTTCCTTATTCGTATTATAGATAAAAAAATAATAACTAATTTTGTAATGTGTATATCATTTTCCATATTATAGAAAGGACTAATAATGTGGATACTGTTATAGCGAGAATATAGTTGAATATTTGAGCATAATAATAAAGAGAAATGTACATTATCATAAATATGACAATAGTCCATATAATTATTATGTTTATCGTCATGGGTAAATAATTAAAATTATAAAGAGAGCCATTACTTTCAAATTTTGTTAGCATGTTTTTGAGTTCTTCCTTAATTATTTTTTTATCGTTAAAGCTAAAATCTACATCTCCACTACTTTTTTTTATTTTGTTGTAAGTATCTTTGTAATGAGATTCTAAAAATTTATCATTTTTAGATAATCTATAAAAATTTTTAGAATGATTTTTATAATTTAATGGTATATATGCAGACGGAATTAATTCACATGGAATAATACCAAAAATATATAGATATTTGGGGTCTATATCGTTGAAAGGAGTAAATAATAAATTACTTAATATTCTATAACGATATTCCTCGTCTTCATTATTTGTTGATATTAATCTATATAAATATGGTTGTTGAAATTCTTTTATTTTATTTTCCATATTATTCTTACTTCCCATTATAATTAATTTATAATCACGCCTTTACTACTTTGTAATATTTTTAATTATATATTTTTACCAATATTATACATCACAATAATTATAATGATATTAGTAATATAATTGATAAAAAATCCTTCACCTGTAATATTATTTGCTTTATGTAATATACTATCAACCGGATTTGCTAAATCACTTTTATCTATTTTGAATTCAAATTTATCTTTTGAATCATCATTACTAAATTTTATATCATTGTTATTAATATCCTTATATATAGACTTGATAACATTTTTTAAGTAATTATTAGAAATATTATTTGTTTTAGATTGATAATCATTCAGCACATTAAAGTTATAATAAAGATCGGTATATTTTTTAGCAACTTCACCTTTTTCAACTTCATTAGGATTAAATGTTGGCTTAAATGTGTCAGCAATTACGTATGCTTCTTTTTTATATAGAGAATCTGTTAATAATCCAAATAGTTTTTTATTCTCAAAATAATGTAATTTATGTAAAGCTTCCTTATTAATTTCTTCACCCTTCTTCATATGTGTTTCAAGTTTTTCTGTATATGGAGTTGGTATATGTTTTTCAAGAATTTCATAATTGTATTTCATATGTGCTGTAATTAATAAGAAATTATTGACAATTTTATCAATAGGTTTATCCGATTCTTCTGCTGCTACTGCTGTGGTTGTTGTTGTTGCTGCTGTGGTTGTTGTTGTTGCTGCTGTGGTTGTTGCTGCTGTGGTTGTTGTTGTTGCTGCTGTGGTTGTTGTTGTTGCTGCTGTGGTTGTTGCTGCTGCTGCTGATGCTTCTACATCTTGTTCTAATAAATTAAAATTATCCTTATCTTTTAATTTTAAAAAATTATCCAAATTAGTTGCATTAATGTTTAATAAAAATTTATATGGAATAGCCTCCATTTTATTTTCTGCTAATTCAAATTTAAAATATGACATCAAAATATTTTCGTTATTGTTAGTAATACCATCATTATATTCTGAAATATCTTTTTTAAAATTATTGGGATTAAATATGTGTTTGCATATATATATTATATCTGTTATTTTTTGTTTATATTTATTAATAATATATACGAAATATTTATCAATATCATCACTATTATTAACTATTTCATCTACTATTTTTGTGATTTCATCATTATCATCTGGTATAGATTTAACAAACGTATATATGTCGGGATTACTGTTCTTTTTAAAATCGCTATTGTCTCCATTAAAATATGAATATGTCTCTTCAAATAGTTTGCTATAATAATTATCAAAATCTACCTTATCACTTGTATCTACATCATTGTATAATTTAAATTGTACATTCATAGATGACATTGTAGCATAATCCTTAAAAATCTTATCAAGTTTTAATGGATTTTCATATTTTCCATTAGATTCAAAGATTAAATCACCATTTATGATAGAAGTAAAAACATTTGTTATTATATAATGGTCTAAATAGTCGTTAGATATAATTTCGGCATTTCTATCATGTAATTTAATAAAAGGTACCAATTTATTATTTAAATGGGTTAAATCTCTTTTGTAACAACTGTCAAATATACCATTGATAAAATATAGATTATATTTTGTATTATAATTAATAAATATATAAATAAATAATACGAATATAAATATTAATAAAAGTGGTGTAATAATTTCACTTGTAAATAAATTATATGAATTAAAAGTATTTGTATTTGTTGTTATATTATAAATTATCAAAAGTAAAACAAGTGATAAAATTATAAACACCATTATGTATGATAATAAATCTTCCATATTTTTAATTTTATATTCACCAATATTATAATCGCTATGTAATTTTTCACCATTAGCTATTTTAAAATAATTTTCATAATATTTATTTTTACTATCATAAGAAATATCTACTGTATACGTTTCATCAACTTCATATGTATCTTTAAATATTTTAGGTTTATCAAGATATAGATTAGAATCTTCCACATCTTCATCAATTATTTGTTTATAATTTTCTAACTTTTCTTTATACTCTCTAATAAAATTATAGGCATCTTCACTTTCTATTTTTTCTTCTTTTTTATTGTAATCGTTTTGTAAAGTGGATATACTGTAAAATAGTTTTATTTTTCTTTTTTCCCTCATATAATTATAATATGATGCTTTGAATGCTTCAATATCGCTTTTATTTATTTTATCCTTATGTTTCTTTAAATGTTCGTTTACTAAATCTTTCTTAATTAATACCTTTGTTAAATTACAAACTATATTAATAATATCTTTGTGGTTTTCAACCTTATTTTCACCGTCTAATTCATCTTGACTATTATTCTTCAATCCCAACAAATTATATATGGTAGTATTTTCACCTTCAACACCATTGGAAAAAATTAAATTATTAATTAAAACTATATTAAAAGTTAATGGAGTTTTAAAAATATTATCTATATCATCAATTTCAAAAATATTTAATATATATTTATGTTTTATTTCATCTCGATTCGTAACCTTATCATTTACCTTTGCTGTACCATAGATTAATAAAGAATAAAGTTCATCATCATCTCGTACCATATCTATTTCTTGTTTAATAGAATTAACAATTTCATCATCACTTACTATCTTTAATTCATCAATTTCGGAACTTAATATTACTTGAAAGTTTATATATTCTAAATTAGGTTTATTATTATCAGTAAAAGTCATTATAATATTAATGATATTAACCATCATGTAAAAACATAATAGTAATATTAATATATAAGCCATTGCTATATAGAAATAATTTTGTCCATCTATCCGATAATCATTTGGTATACTTGGTATACTAGAAAGAAAGCCACATATTAAATATAAAATTAAAAATATAATTATAATAATTTTGGATAGATTTAGAATTTCATTAATATTATACGTATCAATATCATCGGGAATAATATCGTTATCGGTATTAAAATATGCTTTATAACCTTTTGATGATGTAGGTGCGTATCTTCTGATAATCATAACAGTTAGTATAAATACAATTAAAAATGATAATATATATGGAAATAGTTTTAAATAAATAATAAAATATTCACCATTTATATTACTTAAATATGGTATAAATAAGTCGTTATATTTCCAGAATTTATACATTAAATCAATAAATAATAAAACAATTACAAATAATATTGTATAATAATACGTTTTAGTATTAAAATTATCATTTGGTAATAATAAATCGTAACTATTTTTAGCTAAATTAAATCTACCAGTTTCTGCTTCACAATATATATTATTGCAATGCTTCTGTATATTAATATCTGCAACATCTTTTAAATAATTAATTTTAAGAAAAGATAAAGTAATATTTTTTAATTCATTTAGAAATATTATAATCATAATAACAAACATTATAAATATCAATATCCGCATTATAAAAGTTTATAATTTACTTTAACCCTTATAAAGAAAAAAAGATATAATAATTATTCATTGAACTTTATTGTAATATATTATTAATATTATGTACTGTAACTGAGAATACGAAAATTATAATAAAACCTAAAATATAATATATATAGTCTTCTTTTAATACCTGTGACAGTATTATGATTGGTATTAATAATAATACAATATATACATACATAAATCGAATAACATCATTTATTTCATCAAAAATTTTATCAATAGTTTTTTTACTATTATATGAGTAAATTTTATCTATATTTTCCAATGTTATTTTATAATTATTACTGTTTACAATTACCCTACCTGTTTTTTGATAATTATTTTTAGCATCTATTAATTTATCAATAATTTCTTCTGTTAAAATAACATCTTCAATTCCGGTAATATTGGTGTTATCGGATTTTAAAATATTAATTATTCTTTCATTATTTTCGGAATTATCTTCTTTTATTATGATATCCAATTCTTTCATTAACATAATGTATTCGTATACATAAGTGTCAGTATATATTTCTGTTATTTTCTTTAAAATGATAGAGAAAAATATAGTATAAATAGCAACATAAATGAAAATAAATAATGATGAATTAAATATATATATATATTTATTTAATTCATTTCCGGTAAAATATTTAATATATATAATATGTATTATAAAGTATATCCAAATAAATATAAATAATGGTAATCCGTAATGTAAATATGTATTATATACTTTCATAATATTAAATTTCCCATCTACAATACTGAGGTCTCTATTAAGATTATCAATATCAGTATATTTGTCCTTATACTTATCTAGGTCCCCAATATTTTTTAAATTTTGTTTTATTTGTTCAAAATCAAAAAGGTAATTTGAAATATTCCACATAAATGTTCTTTTAATCTCAACACTATGTATTTCAATTATATTTGTGTTATATAAACAATATTTATTCATTTTCTGAACAGTTTCATTCAAATCTAAATTATATTTTAATTCAACCAGAGTTATCAAACTTATAGTATTTAAAATTATAATAACCGTAAGCAATATTAATAATTCTATATTATGTGGCATATCTGGATACCAAATCTATTATAATATTATTTTTTAATTTATTATATAAAAAAAATAAAATCAACGTAAACGCATTTACATAACCAACATATATTAATAGTACACTATTTAGCATCATTTATATCTTATTGGTATTATATAATAATATATAATGAGATTTTTTTTTTCATGAAGGAAGTTTTACATCATTATCATACATGGGTGTAGATACAATAACTTCCTTATCAGAACCGTCATTACCATTTAAATACGCGGAAGCATTATTCGATAATGCCCTACCGAATGTACCAAAACCCATAGATCCTCCTACTGAAATTTTGGCTAAACAAATAAGGCAAGGTTTATCACGATAACCAGGATATTGTTTATTAATAATATTTTTTAGTTCATAAAAAGACATAACCGGTATATTCTCTATATGAGGAACCCCCAAATCTCCTCTACTATACATTTAATATTATTTGATATTATTTTTTTGTCCGTAATACTTTATACATTTCAGTGTCTATATCGTCATATATATCTCTTATTTCTTTCCATTTCTTTTCTGTTTCAGTGTTATTATTCACAATATTTTTAACAGGAACTTTCCATAATTCCACAAGAGTATCTAAAATATTTTTATCATTTCTTAAATAAATAATTTCTATTTCTTCTTTACTAATATTATCTGGTGCTTGTTTAAGTAATTCTTCCATTATATATTCTTTTATTTAATATATATATTAAATTTAAATGTTTTTATATTTACTATCAGTATAATAATTATTTGCTATTTCATATGCGTATTTTTCATAAGGATGCTCTAATGAAAAATTTTTCATAATAACATCATTAATACCATTGGGTTTATTATTTCTATATAAACATACCATAACATTATTCGTTTTATTATCAATATATATATCATTATTAGTATCAGGATTTGATCTTATAAATTTGTTATTATATGCTATTTTTTTAAAACCTTCGCTATCTATTAATTTATCAAATATTTCTTTATTATATCTTTGATAAATATGAATTTTTTCATGTATTAAAGTATTTGTTAGATTTTCTTCTGAATAATTTAAAACGCTTTTTGATAAAAATATTACATTTTCCCGAGTATGTGGTAATCCTTCTTCGTATTGCAATGATTCATTTTTATAAGTACAACATATGACCCACTTTATATTAACCAGCTCTTTATAATTGATATAATTTTCATGTAATTTGCTCATTGATAAATAATTATCAGCATTAATACAGCATTTTTTTAGCAATACTTTATCTTTATCATTTAAATCATATGATGTTTTAAGTATATTATTAATATATTCTTTTTTTGTTTTAACTTTTCTTGCATATAAATCAATATTACTCAAATTATCAACATATTTATCTTTATCCTGTTCTAAAAAATAATTTATTTCTTGTTTTGACATAAAATATATATTATTATTATTACTATAAGTTTCTGTATTTGTTAAAAATAAATAATAGTAAATAGCTATAAATATTATTATGGATATAATACTTAATAGAATCATACTATATTATTTGTCTTATTATTATAGTATATTATTTATCTTTTACTTTTTTATAACAAAATGTTTTTTTGTCGTTTGATGTTACTACGTTATCTTGAATAGTTAACATTTGATTATTTATATAATTGCATGTTAAATTTTTATCGTGTTTATATTGTTTTAATTTTTCATCCGAGAAAACTTTGTTTATAGATTCGGTTTTTTCAAATTTTATATTACCATTATCTCGTTGTATTGAATATATATACACATTACCTCCTTTATTACTTATTTTATCATCACTATTATTCGCATTAAGAATTTTTTTATATATTATTATTATTTTTTTTTTATAAATGCCTATAGTACTATACCCATATGAATTCAGTAAATAATAATTTATATCATATTTATTTATTTTTATATTCATAGTATCATCATATTTTTCTGTATTAATATCTGGGTCTGCACCTCCTGTACCAGATGTTATTTGTATAACAGTTTTACCTTCTTTTTTTATGTCCATTATACTAAAATAATGAGAGTCTGCACATATATATATATATTTATATGTTGCCAATAAATCAAATAACCTATCACCTTTCTCAAATAATGGATCCTTGTTTTTTTTTTTTTTTTTTATCTTTTTTTTTAGGAAATAATGGTACATGCCCCATTACAATTTTTTTCTTTTTATTTTCTTTTTTTTTTTTTTTTTTTTTTTTAAATTTTTTTT
>ENA-ORXF01000870-ORXF01000870.1-marine-metagenome-genome-assembly--contig:-NODE-870-length-20586-cov-5.573553_pt1 | contig 20586 bp, 20 predicted proteins | sample MGYA00237864_ERZ511476 | MGnify/ENA primary metagenome ERZ511476 (study PRJEB26306, sample SAMN06343908) | marine metagenome | isolation source: coastal waters | place: Atlantic Ocean: West Antarctic...
AATTTACTTGCCTTTCTATCATAGTTTAAATTTTTAAAATGAACATTGAACTTTAGTATATTTTTTAAGTTAACTTTTCCTTTTAAATATTGATAAATAATAGTTGAGTAAGACTTTGAGTATTTAAATACATCATACTCACCAACTATATGCTCAGGCTCTGAATTATCATTGGCCATATCACTTACTGATATTGACGGCTCATTTAAATTTACAGCGCTTATTGAACTTGCATCTATATTAGCATCATTAAAAAAACTACTTGTATTTTCAATGGAATTACTAATTATGTGGTAGGACTCACCAAGCAGAGGAGCTGGATCAATAAAAAGTATATCAATATTATAGTAATGCTTACTTAATAAATAAAGTGGATAGCAAGATGGGGTATGAGGCCAAGTATAAAATACGACTAAATTAGGACTACATTCATTAATTACCGTATTCCAGTACGTTAATATATCAAAATAAAAACTCTTTCTTTCAGAGTAGCTAAATTCCCACCCAGTTTTATCTTGGAATGTACCCAATAAATCAAGAAAAGAAGACTCATACGGAGCTAATTTCTCTAATATTGCAGCATCTATAGGCCTTGGAGGCGAGACCTCATCATAATTGAACTCAGCTCTTCTAAGCTTAAAAGGATTACTAATTATACAGTTTTTCAATGAAACACCGCCAATTGTTCCATCGTCATCAATATGAGCACCTGCAACACAAACTGGATTCCAGTTATATTTTTTATATAATGAAGATATTATTGCAGATTTATGCTCCGCAAAAGAATGGTAAATTACTTTCAAACCAAGCCTTTTTGAAAAATTATAGTTTGCACAAGTACTCCCAAAGTGGGGTTAAACTAATCCTATTTATCAACATTAGTCTTCTAGCCAAATAGGATTTTTTAACTTCCATTCATTTTTCTCAAATTTCCAAATATGATGGCTTCTCCATGAATCGATAATTTCTCTAAATTCTTCTTCAGTAATATCGCAGTAATCAAGAAATTCTTGATAATATTTTATTGGGAACTCACCATCATATTTTTTAACTAAAGCTATAGCCTCATCTCTAGTCATATATCCATCTCGAACCTCATGAGCTGCATCTGAAATGCATCTACCTAGACCAAATTTAATATAAGATAAATAATAATGAAATCCATCTAGTAAATTGTCCAAACTAGAATCCTTTGAATACGTTCCCTCACTCCTAACTTCACTAGCTCTAAATCCAGTATGTTCAATAGCGCATTTAACATTTTCTTGTGGTATCCATTTGCTGAAGTAACCAAAGAAATATTGCTTAATATTTAGCTCTTTAATTGACTTAACGTCTTCTTCTGATAATCCATATTTCTCTAGATCTGAAGCTTTAAAGCCATATTGCTCAAAGGAACTTGGAGAAAGACTTGAAAATCTATGTTTAGTAAAAACTTCATAATCTAAACTTGATCTATCTGCATGCTCCATTGAGCCTCCATATTCTACCTCTGTATCTTCTCCATAAAAAACGAGAGGAATTTTATATTGAATAGCCACTTTAAATGGTGCTGAGAACTGCCCATATATGAAGGCTTGATGAGGGTCTCCCATATTAATGAATGCAGCTTTTGTTAATTTTCTATTAACTTCACCATTTGCTGTAATAAGAATACTATCAAAACCAGAATCAATAACTGAAGTTAGATTTTTTCTCCCTAGTTCAGTATGAACTTGTGGAGACCAAGTAACAAGCAAAGGATGCATGTTATATTTATTTTTTAACATATGAGCAACATAGTTGCTATCTTTGCCGCCACTTGATGGGACAACAACATCATAACTACCATCAAGACTTCTATGCTTATCACATAGTTGAGCTAACTGATTCTCTCTCTTTTCCCAATTTATCCCATTATTTTTATGGTCAGAAAATCTACATGCAGAGCATATACCTTCTTTATCAAAAGAAATTCTTGGACGCTGATTTGAAACAACACACCTCTTACAAAATATAACCTCTGATGGAAGATTATATTTTTCTATTATATTATTTTTCTTCATATCCACCTTTATAAAGAGACATCTAAAAGAGTTACAAGCAATTCTGATAAAAACAAAAAAGTTACATAAATTTTCTAAATATGAGTTTTTATTGAAGATACTTATCTGATTTTTTCAGATGCAATTTTACATTATTTTATTTAATTTTAGATAGTTATTGGCCTTAAGGTTAATAACTTTTAACTTAGTTTATTCGAACCAAAAAAGGGGTTCCTCTAATACTCTCTCTTATCTGAAAATTAGTATTATGTAATAAAAATTCTTCAACTGCACTTCTTGCACCTGGAAATCCTTCATTATTTTGATTATTATCATTAAGAATATAATCATCAATTACTATAATGCCATTTATAACAATCTTATCTGAAAGATTGATTAATGGTTGTTTTACAGAATCGTATAGATCACCATCAAGATGTAAAATTGCAATTTCTGTAACATCTAAATCATTCGTTGATTTATCAAAAAAACCTTTTAATATAGTTAATTCTGAACTTGATACATCCGTTTTTTTTAAAATCTTATTTAAATTATTAATAGAGTAATCAAACTGATTATTAGGAGAGCTTGACCACTCACCTTTTTTTGGGTTTCTAGAGCTTCTATCCTCATTGCTTGGTTCAGGGAATCCCTCAAAGCTATCTAATGCAAAAATATGCCTTTTTACGCCCTCTTTATAAAATTCTTGTAACGCTAAAATTGTTATCAAGCTTCGTCCGCGACCAATTCCACACTCAACAATTGCCCCTTCTATATTTTGAACCATTTTAAAATACTCATTCCAATATATAACATTAAGAATGTTAGATTTATTATAAATATGGTAGAAGTCATTAACATCTTGAGGATGTTGTACTTGTGCGAAGATTGAGTGTTTATTCATTTTAAACCTACATTAAAAGAGATATTATATTTAATACAGATAAGCAAAATAAATTATATCTTAATAACTTCTATTTCCAACATAAAAACATACACTGAATTATTAACTACTAAACAAATAACTATTTATTTCTAAATGAATTAAAATTGTGTAATAAATAACTGACAGCTAAATTAATTATTAATAAAAATAATAATGCACAATATACAAGTCACTAAGCCACACCTCCCTGATAAAGCTAAATATAAGAAATATATTGATGAAATATACAATAGATGTCAGTTAACTAATCATGGAATTCTAGTCAAAGAGCTAGAAAGAAGATTAGCAGAGTACTTAAACTTAGATGAAATAATTCTTGTAGCAAATGGAACAATGGCTCTAAACATTGCATATCGTGCTCTGGAAATTAAGAATGAGGTAATTACATCTCCTTTTTCATTTGTTGCTACAACTAATTCATTAATAGCTGGTGGATTAACGCCTATTTTTTCGGATATAGATTCTAAGTCTTTCAATATTGATCCTAGTTTAATTGCAAGCAAAGTTAATAAAAAAACTACTGCTATTGTTCCTGTTCACTCATTTGGTAATGCTTGTGATGTGGAGGCAATAGAAGAAATTGGAAAAAATAATAATCTAAAGATAATTTATGATGCGGCTCATGCTTTTGATGTAAGTTATAAGAAAAAAAATCTTTTAAACTATGGTGATATCTCGACATTAAGCTTACATGCAACAAAATTATTTCATACAATCGAAGGAGGGGCCATTATTGTTAATGATAAAGCTCTTATTAAGAAGGTGAGGCGTTTAATTGATTTTGGCTATGATAAATCAGGAGTGATCTTGAATGCTGGCATTAATGCCAAAATGAATGAGTTTGAAGCAGCAATGGGTTTATGTGTTCTCGATGATATTATTTCAATTAAAGCAAATAGAAAAAAATTGTTTGACTTTTATTCTAGAGAATTAGGAAAGTTTTTGACATTTCAACTTTGGAATAAGCATGCCTCCCAAAATTATGCATATTGCCCAATTATATTTAGAGATGAAGAGCAATTGCTAAAAACTCAGAAAAAATTAAATGAAAATAGTATTTTTCCTAGAAGATACTTTTATCCTTCATTAGATTTGCTCCCATATGTCATAAAAGCTCAAAAATGTGAGCATTCACAGAATATTTCCAAAAGAATTTTATGCCTTCCTCTTTATGATGAACTAAGTTTAACTGATGCAAAAAGGATTACAGATTTAATAAAGAAGTGTATTTTGTGAGTCATGTATTAATTCGAGCTGATGGTTCAAAAAAAATTGGAATGGGTCATATAAATCGCTGTTATTTATTGGCTACTTATTTACAAGATAAATACAATTTACAAGTAATATTATTGGTAAGAGAAAATAAATCAGCTAGACGATTTATATTGAGTAAAAAACAATCGTTAAAGGTTATTTATTTAAATTCTGATTTTTCTTACACCCAAGAAATTAATTTCATCATCAAATTAATAGATACAAATAAAATTAAACTATTAATATTAGATTTATTAGACGTTGAAAATGAATGTAATTATTTAAATTTGCTAAATGAAATTAATACTCCTCTATGTGTAATTACTGATGATAGTTATTATCGTGAATTTCCAGTAAATCTTATTATTAATGGTAATCCAAATCAACTTGAAGATAATTATATTGGCCTTAAAGATAAGTATTTAATTGGTCCAAAATTTTTTATCATGGATAAGTCATACTCGACAATACCAAGAAAAAATAATAGTAAATCAAATGTCTTATTAAGTCTTGGTGGTACTGATCATAATAATATTATTTTCGTAACTCTAAAAGCTTTAATTAAATCAAAATCTGTAGAAAAAATTGTTGTTATAAGCTCTAAATCTTCTGGATATTCATTGAAGTTAGAGAATCTTTCTATCGAAAATAAAGACACAGAAATAGAGCTTCACTTTGATGTAGAGAGTTTGTCAACCTATTGGCAAACTTGTGGTTTAGCAATAACTGCTGGGGGAAATACACTATTTGAAAGAATTGCATCTGGAATTCCTGGCGCTTCAATTTGTCAACTGAAAAGGCAAATGGAAATCGCTACTTCATTTGAAAATTTGAAAGTAAATGTCAATTTGGGATTCGGACCAAATTTATCTGAAAAAGAATTGAGTTTATCTATAGAAAAATTTTTAAAAAATGACTCATCTCATTTAATACAAAGTAAATATTCTAGTAAGATAGTTCCTGGGAAAGGTCTTGAGCTTTGTGCCAATGAAATTATAAAGTTAATATGAGAGAAAAATTTGAATACTATTAGTACAGAAAGAAATATTATTCCAGCTATTTTTATAGCAGAAGCTGGAATAAATCATGATGGCAGCCTTGAAAAAGCAAAAAAAATGGTTGATATTGCGGTTAAAGCAAATGCTGATTATGTAAAGTTTCAATCTTTTACAGCTGACAAGTTAGTTACTTCAAAAGCCTTAACTAGCAGTTATATTGATCAAGGAAGCTATTCAGGTGAATCTTTTCGAGATTTATTAACAAGATTGGAATTAGATAAGCATTCTCATATAGAGTTAAAAAACTATTGTGATAAAAAAGGTATTAAATTTTTGAGTACTGCTTTTGATAATGAATCTTTTGATTTTTTAATAGAACTAGGGATTGATATTGTAAAGGTAGCCTCTGGAGATATCACTAACCTGCCTTTATTAAAATATATGGCTAGTTCTCAGCTACCCATAATTGTTTCAACAGGAATGGCAACCTTAGGAGAGATAGAATATGCCATTAAGGCAATTGAAGAAACAGGCAATAAAAATATTACATTGTTACATTGTATATCTTGGTATCCTGCAGAGATTGAAACAACAAATTTGATGTTTATGGAAACTTTAAGAAGTGCTTTTGGTTATCCTGTTGGCTATTCAGATCATACTCTAGGTATTAATATGAGTATTGCTGCAAGGGCTTTAGGTGCAACAATCTTAGAAAAACATTTTACACTCCAGAAAGAGGATTTTGGGCCTGATCACTCTGCTTCAGTCGAACCAAAGGAGTTAAGAGACTTAGTTGCTGGTATTAGAGAAGTTGAAGCTGGTCTTGGAACAACAAGAAGGGTTTTTAGTGAGAAAGAAATTGGTCAAAGAAATGTTCACAGACGAAGCATTGTTGTAAAAAAATTAATAAAAGAGGGAGAGGAGCTAACGTTGGAAAACCTTACTCTCAAGCGTCCTGGTACTGGAATTAAACCAAAATATTTAGATAGCTTAATTGGAAAGAAAGCTAAAATTGAATGTAAAGCTGACTCATTAATGGATTGGAGTAATATTGTTGATGAGTAACAATAGTTTATCCAAAAAAAAATGAATGTTGCTATAGTAGGTGCAAGAGCTGATGGTCATGCAGGATCAATTTTAGATGCCTTATCATATTTTAAAAATATTAATGTAGTAGCATTTTTTGATAATTCGACTGATAAATTAAATAAAAAAGTTCATGGAATCCCTGTTATTGGAAACATTGATAAAATATTAGAATTTGATGATGTAAAAATCGATGCGATCCATGTTGCTATTGGAGATAATAAAGCTAGATTTGACATATACAGAAAGCTTGAACTAATGGGTCTTCAATTACTTACAATTATTCATCCCAATGCTATCACTAGTAAAAGTGCACAAATTGGAGAGGGATGTTTTATTGGGGCAAATGCAATAATTCAAAATAATGTATTTATAGATGATTATTCAATAATAAATACTGGTGCAATTATTGAACATGATAATGTAATTGGGAAAGCAGTCCATTTGGCACCTAGTTCATGCACTGCTGGAAGAGTTATTATTAAGGATTTAGCCTTTATTGGAATAGGTGCACTAATAGTTCCTGATATAACTATTGGATATTCTGTGTTTGTTAATGCTGGGGTTGTTGTCAAAAAAAATGTGGAAGATGGGTTAAAAATGGTGGGCTATTCAGCTAAGGCTCATTCTAAAAATATTTATCTTGACTCACCTTAATAACTATTTTTTTCAAGTACAAATATATTTATTAAATACCAAATTTGAGAAGTGTAATGCTTAATAATAAAACCTTTTTAGCTATTATTCCTGCAAGAGCTGGCAGTAAAAGACTCCCAAACAAAAATATTTTAGACTTATCAGGTAAGCCGCTTATCTCATGGACTATTGAAGCATCATTAGGAAGTAAATATATTGATAAAACAATGGTTACTACCGATTCAGAAAAAATTAGGGAGGTTGCCCTTCAACATGGTGCTGAAACTCCTTTTGCTAGACCAAGAAAAATTTCAGATGATATAGCATTAATACCAGATGTAATAAATCATACAGTTAATTTTTATAAGAATCAAAAGAATGAGGAATACGATTATTTTATTTATCTACAACCAACATCTCCACTAAGAAATCAATCTCATATAGATCATGCAATAGAGTATTTGTTTGAAAAAAATGCGGATGCAATAGTATCAGTTTGCAAAGTTGAACATCCAGTTGAGTGGACGGGAATACTTCCAGAAAACAAAAATATGAGTGATTTTGTATCAAACCTTGACTTTACAACAAGAAGTCAAGATTTTCCATCTCAATATAGACTTAATGGAGCAATTTATATTTGCGCCTGGAACAAATTTATTGAATCAGGATCGCATATACTAAAAGAAAATATTTTTGCTTATGAAATGCCACAAAACGTTTCTATTGATATTGATGAAGAACTAGACCTACTTTTTGCAAAAACCATTCTAGATAGTCGCCATCAAGAATAGTTTTAAATTACAAAACTTTTATAAATTTTCCCCATAGCAGCTGTTTTAAATTATTAAATTTACAATATCTATAGGTTTAGAAGCTTAAATTTGTTAGGCCTAGAAGTTGTTGATGTGTTATTTCAAGCAAAGCAGTTAGTTAAATTTTTTTAATTGAGTAATTCTTTCTTAATTAATAACAACTCCAATTATATTTTCGTTTTTTACCAAACTCTTCGGCTTTAAGAAAACCAACGTATCCTAATCTAATTTCACAGATTTTTCTATTTTTCCATTGTTGTCTTTTAATTAATCATTGGTTGAAATTTTTATAACTAGTCGCCCACACATATATATCAGTTAAACCTAATCCTAGATTAATAATAGATAATTTATTCATTTCTTTTAATAGAGTTAGTAAGCCCATAAGCTAATAAACATTTTTTTAATGAGTCTTTCCAATTAAAAGCGTTTATATTAAAGTCATTTTCAATTTTCTTATTGTTAATTACACTATTTTTTGGTCGCTCAGCAGCCATTAAATATTCTTCAGTAGAAATAGAATTAACTTGAACTTTATTATTAATATTAGCTAGTTTAAAAATCTCATTAGCAAAATCAAACCAGCTACAATGGCCTTTATTTGAAAAATGATAAATTTGTGTAGTTTGATTTTTGCTGAAAAAATGCTTACTACTTATAATACTTAAAATTACATTAGCAAGGTCTGTTGCATATGTAGGGGTGCCTATTTGATCATTAATTACATTAATTTCGTCCCTCTCTTGTCCTAATCTTAGCATTGTAATGACGAAGTTATTTCCAAACTCTGAATATAGCCAACTAGTTCTTATAATAATTGCATTAGTTAACATTTTTTTCACAATGACTTGCTCACCAGCTAACTTTGTTCTTCCATAAACATTAATTGGATTTACTTGATCATCTTCCATATATTTCTTATTATTTTGACCATCAAATACATAATCAGTAGAAATATGAATTAATTTAGAGTTTTGTTTTTTTGCAATGCTTGATAATTGAGAAACAGCTAAATTGTTTATCTGATTTGCAGATAAAAACTCCTCTTCAGCCTTATCTACTTTTGTATAAGCAGCACAGTTAATAATTAAATCGAAATTGTTATTTTTAAAATAGCCATTAATACTACTTTTTTTACTTAGATCTAAATCCTCTCTTCCAGCAAAAACATACTCATTATATTGTTCACTCTTGCTTAAAACTTTTTTTATAGATTTACCTAATTGACCATTCTTACCTATAACTAGTATCTTCATAATTAATCAAATAGATGAGAAGCATTCATTAACTGTGGATGTTTTTTATCTTTATCTGAAAGGAGTAAATCAGACAAAGGCAAGCACCAATTAATTCCTAAGCTAGGGTCATCAAAAGCAATCCCATGATCTGACTTTTGAGCATAGTAATTATCTACCTTATATGAAAAGGTAGCACTCTCGCTAAGGACCACATATCCATGAGCAAAGCCACAAGGTATAAATAACTGATATTTATTTTCTTCCGTTAGTTCCACAGCAACATGATGACCAAAAGTTGGACTACTTTTTCTAATATCTACAGCAACATCTAACACCCTTCCCTTTACTACTCTAACAAGTTTAGATTGGGCAAATGGTGGAAGCTGATAGTGTAATCCTCTTAAAACACCTTTGATTGATTGTGACTCATTATCTTGAATAAAATCTACTTTATAGCCTAACGCATCTTCAAAAAGATCCTGTCTAAATGTTTCAGCAAAATAACCACGATAATCCACATGAACAGTAGGCTTAATTAAAATTAAATCATTAATTGACTGAGGTGTAAAGTTCAAATTAACTCCTCTACTCGCTTAAGAATATACTTTCCATATTGATTACTAGACAATGGCTCAGCTAAGCTTATTAATTTTTCTATAGAGATATATCCTTGTTCAAATGCTATCTCTTCAATACATGCTACTTTTAAACCCTGTCTTCTCTCAATAGTTTCAATAAAAGTAGAGGCCTCTAATAAGCTCTCATGAGTTCCAGTATCAAGCCAAGCATAGCCTCTGCCCATTAATTCAACATTTAGTCTGCTGTCCTCAAGATACATTTGATTAATAGAGGTAATCTCTAGTTCACCTCTATTAGAGGGCTGAACTTTAATTGCCTTAAAAATTACATCATTAGGATAAAAATACAGGCCTGTTACAGCATAGTTACTTTTAGGGTTCTGAGGTTTTTCTTCAATACTAAGAGCTTTGCCATTTTTATTAAAATCTACAACACCATAACGCTCAGGATCACTTACATGATAGCCAAAAACAGTGGCTATTTTATTATCTGAAGCATTTAATACAGATTTTGATAACATTTTAACCATTCCATCTCCATAGAAAATATTATCTCCCAGAACCAAGCAAACATCTTCATTACCAATAAAATCTTTTCCTAAAATAAATGCCTGAGCCAAACCATCAGGAGTTGGTTGAACTATGTACTCAAACTTCATACCAATATCAGAACCATCACCCAGTAGCTTTTCAAACCTTGGAAGATCTTCAATTGTAGATATTATCAGCACCTCTTGAATACCAGATAACATTAAAATTGAAAGAGGATAATAAATCATTGGTTTATCATAAATAGGCATTAATTGCTTAGACATACCTTTTGTAAGTGGGTAAAGTCTTTTTCCTGAACCACCAGCTAGAATAATACCTTTCATGATTTAATCACTCCTAATCTCTCGCCCTCATAGCCTTTAAACTTAATATTCTCAACCCAATTTGTATTATTAAGATACCACTCAACGGTTTTTTTAATTCCTGAAGAAAAGGTCTCATCAGGAAGCCAATTTAACTCATTAGCGATTTTACTAGCATCAATAGCATATCTAACATCATGTCCAGCCCTATCTCCTACATGTGCAATTAATTGAGAATAATACTTAATGCCCTCAAAATTACTTGGAGCCAGCTGATCAAGAATCAAACAAATCTCTTTAACCACATCGATATTTTGCATTTCATTATGTCCGCCAATATTGTATGTTTCTCCAGTTCTTCCTTGAAGTGCAACATGTATCAATGCCCTAGCATGGTCATCTACAAAAAGCCAATCTCGAATTTGTTTACCATCGCCATACACTGGTAAATCTTTGCCTTGCAATGCCTTCATTATAATAAGAGGTATAAGTTTTTCTGTAAACTGGAATGGACCATAGTTATTCGAACAGTTTGTGATTAGTATAGGTAGCCCAAAAGTGCGGTGCCAGGCTCGGACTAAATGATCTGAACTCGCCTTTGATGCCGAATATGGGGAGCTAGGAGCATAGGGAGTTTTTTCGGTAAATAAAAGGTCTTCATCCTCTAAATCACCATAAACTTCGTCAGTTGAAACATGATGAAACTTAAACTCATCTTTTTTAACTCCCTTCAATCCAGACCAATAAGTTCTAGCTTCTTCTAGCAATAGATATGTTCCTATAATATTAGTTTGAATAAACTCATTGGGAGCATCAATTGATCTATCTACATGCGATTCAGCTGCTAAGTGAATTACAACATCTGGTGAATATTTTTTGAAAATACGCTTAAGCTCTATAGCATCGCAAATATCAACTCTTTCAAAGGAGTATCTTTGGTTATTATCAACAGATTTCAAGGACTCAAGATTACCCGCATAAGTAAGCTTATCAACATTCATAATGCTATGGTTAGTATTATGAATAATATGTCTAATCAGAGCAGAGCCAATGAAACCAGCACCACCAGTAATTAGAAATTTTTTTAAGTTTTTTCTCATAATAATATCTATATATTCAATTAATAATATTTAGTATTTTATAGAAACTTGAAATACAAAAAATATCAGATAAGTCCTTCAGCTTTTGCAAAATAGTTTGTTGCAACAACAAAACCCTTTACACTTCCACAATCAAATCTTCTTCCTTGAAATTTATATGCAATCACCTTGCCTTTTTTAGCAAGAGTCATAAGGGCATCAGTAATTTGGATTTCACCATTATTGTCCGGTTTAGTTTTTTCTAATACTTCAAAGATTTCAGGAGTAAGTATATAACGCCCAATAATCGCCAAATTACTAGGCGATTCTTTTAGAGTCGGCTTTTCAATCATATTAGTAACTTTAAATGCAAGGTTTTGCATACTTTTTGTTACATTGGGAATACTTTCGATCTCTACGATTCCATATTTTCCTACTTCTTCATTTGGAACCTCTTCTACTGCCACAATACAACAGTCAGGATAGTCTTTGTGAAGTAATGTCATTTGTGCTAGAACAGAGTCTCCACTATTTGTGCATAGATCATCAGGCAGAATTACTGCAAATGTTTCATTACCTATTAGAGTTTTCCCAGTCGAGATAGCATCGCCCAAACCAAGCATTTTTTTTTGGCGAACATATGAAAATGTAGCTTTTTCAATAATATGCCTGATATCTTTAAGGTAATGTTCGTTCGGAGTATTTTTCAACTGCGCCTCAAGCTCAAAAGCATTATCAAAGTGATCTTCAATTGCTCGTTTTCCTCTTCCAGTTACAATAGCCATATTAACAATACCAGCAGATAATGCCTCTTCAACTCCATGTTGTAATAAAGGCTTAGTAAGGATAGGAAACATCTCTTTAGGAATAGCCTTAGTGGCTGGTAAAAAGCGGGTACCATAACCAGCAACTGGAAAAAGACACTTATTGATGGTTGTCATAGCTTTCTTTCAAAAAATTTATGAATACTAAAAATAAAATACCGATTTAGTTTGTGATTAGTTTTGAGATGCCGCATACTTTTTAAAATCAAACAATTTGAGATAATTATACTCATACTTGCTTTAATTAAGTCAATCACTCAAGTGCGCTTTGTATTAAAATTAATTTAATGATTATAAATTCAATAATTTAAATGACTTATAGCAATATTGATTTCGATAACAAAACAATTTTAATTACTGGTGGAGCAGGCTTTATTGGAAGCAATTTAGCATTTTACTTTCAAGAAAATTATAAAAACTCTCGAATTATAATTTTTGATTGCTTTAGAAGTGGCTCTACCTTCTCTAATGGTAACCTCAAAAGCTTTGGTCATTACAAAAATTTAATTGGCTTTACTGGCAGTATTATATGTGGGGATATCAATAATAAAGATGACTTGAACTTACTGAATGCCTATTCCTTTGATTACATTTTTCATCAAGCAGCAATTTCTGATACTCGGGTAGATAATCAAAAGATAATTATGCAAACTAATGTTAATTCCTTCTATGATTTGCTTGGAAAAGCAAAGGCTGACAATTCAGTTATGGTTTATGCAAGCTCAGCTGCAACTTATGGAAACTTACCTTCACCACAAACGGTAGGGAATGAAAATCCTGAGAATCCTTATGGCTATAGTAAATATATGATGGATCAAATTGCTACACAGTATTCTAATAAAAACCCTGAAATGACTATATTAGGATTAAAATATTTCAATGTGTATGGCCCTAGGGAATATTTCAAGGCCAAAACATCTTCAATGGTAATTCAATTAGGACATCAAATTTTGGATGGTAATGCTCCGAAATTATTTGAAAATTCTCATGAAATATTCCGTGATTTCATACATGTTGAAGATGTAATACAAGCAAACGTGAAAGCCTGCTCCTCTAAAAAAAGTGGGGTCTTTAATGTAGGCACTGGAAAACCTAGAAGTTTTCAAGATATTGCTGATATTTTACAAAAAGAATTGGGTACTAATTTAGGTACTGACTACATTCCTAATCCACATATTGGATATCAAACACACACACAAGCTAATATTAACAGCACTCAAGATAATTTAGGATTTACTCCAAATTTATCATTAGAAGAGGGAATTAAAGCATACATCCCTGAGATTATGCGCTTACATAAAAACAAATATTAGAACTATGATTAATTTTCAAGGGAAAAAACCTAAGCTACTTGTTGTTGGTGATTTAATGATTGATCACTACTTATGGGGCTCTTGTGAACGAATATCTCCTGAAGCGCCTGTTCAAGTTGTAAATGTAGATAGTGAAAGTATGGTTCTGGGTGGTGCTGGAAATGTTATTAATAATTTAAAAGCTCTTGGTGCAGAAGTTGATGTAATAAGCGTAATAGGTGACTGTAAAGTATCCAATGAACTTGTTCAATTACTGAAAGATATTGGTGTTAGTACTAAATTTTTAATCTCTGAAAAAGGTAGAATTAGTAGCAAGAAAACTAGAGTTATTGCCTCACAACAACAAGTTGTAAGGTATGACCGTGAAACGACAGATCTAATTAGCCATAAAGCACAAAAACTAATTCTTAAATACTTTGAAGAAAATATAACAACCTATGATGCCATTCTATTATCAGACTATGGAAAAGGATTGTTGACCTTTGATCTAACTCAATCTTTAATAAAATGTGCAAATCAAAATAATAAAAAAGTACTCATCGATCCTAAAGGACGTGATTATTCGAAGTATAAAGGTGCGTTTCTTCTTACCCCAAATAAAAATGAAGCAAGTGAAGCAACTGGTATTAATATTATTGACGAAGAATCACTTACCTCTTCAATACAAAAATTAAAAGATGAATGCAACTTAACAATATCTTTGATTACTCTAAGTGAGATGGGAGTTGCAGTTTATGATAATAAATTAAGTACTTACCCTACTGTTGCAAGAGAGGTATTTGACGTTACTGGGGCTGGTGACACAATGCTGGCTTCACTTGGATTTGCAATATGTTGTAATATTGAAATTGATGAAGCAGTTAAATTTGCCAATCTTGCTGCGGGTGTTGTGGTTGGAAAATTAGGAAATGCAACAGTATCAATAAATGAAATTATTGAGTATGAATCTAGTCTAAATATATCAACAAGTGATGAGCATATTAAAACAGGAAGTGAAATTTCTTCTCTTAGCAGTGAATTAAAATCTAGAGGGAAAAAAATAATATTCACAAATGGCTGTTTTGATATACTCCACGCTGGACATATTAAGTATTTAGAGGCGGCTAAAGGATTTGGTGATATTCTTATTCTTGGACTTAATTCTGATAGATCTGTTGCCGCACTAAAGGGTAAAAATAGGCCAATTAATAGTCAAGAAGATAGGGCTTATATTTTGGCTGCACTCGAATCTGTTGATTATGTAGTAATTTTTGATGAAGAAACTCCTTATGAATTAATTAAAGCTATTAAACCTCATACTCTCGTCAAAGGTGGTGATTATCATGGAAAAAAAGTTGCAGGACAAGATCTTGTTAATGAATTAAAATTAGTTGAATTTATTGAAGGTAAGAGCTCAACTAAAACTATTGAAAAAATTAAAAGAGGTTAATAACATGCAATCAATCATTAAAAACGAATTTAATGAGCATTTGAACTCAAGTCAGCAAACTTTAGAAAATATTGGCATAAATATTGAGATTGCGGCCAAAATTTGCATTGATAGCCTTAAAGTTGGCAATAAAATCTTGATATTTGGAAATGGTGGAAGTGCTGCTGATGCGCAGCATATTGCAGCTGAAATTGTAGGGAGATATAAAGTTGAGCGAAAAGGACTACCTGCAATTGCCCTTACAACAGATACTTCAATTCTAACATCAATAGGCAATGACTTTGGTTTTGAACACCTATTTGACCGTCAGGTTCAAGCATTATCCAATAAAGGTGATGTTTTGATTGGAATTAGCACTGGTGGGACAAGTAAGAATGTAATTAGTGCTTTAAAACTTGGGAAAAGCAATGGATGCAAAGTCATTGGCTTTAGTGGAAAGAGTGGTGGAGATTTTAATAATATATGCGATATTAACCTTGTTGTAGCTTCAGAAGATACACCAAGAATTCAAGAAATACACATTCTCATTGGTCATATAATTTGTCATTTAATTGATCAGGCCTTCATCACTTCAAGTTAATTTAAGAGAATTGATGGCCTCAATAACATCATTTGCTTTTATAAGTTTCATACAATTATGATGCTTTAAAGGACAAACTCTTTTCATACAGGGCTGACATTCAAGGTTTTTTTTCACAATAATGCTTCTTGTAGCCATCCACTGAGAAGTCTCATTATCTTTAGTTGGTCCAAAAATTGTAATACTTGGAACTTGAAAGCTTGCAGCTATATGCATTGGTCCACTATCGCCAGTAATGAAAAGATCTAAATTTGAAATATATTGAATTAACTCTGAAATACTAGTCTTACCTGAAATATTTTTAAAGTTTGTTACTCCTTTTTCTATTAATAATTTCTCAATATCCATAGAAATATCTTTTTCACTATCTCCACCAAATAAAACAATATCAAATTGATTTGACAGTTTTATAGCAACCTTTGCAAATTCCTCTGGATACCATCTCTTAGCATTACCATAGGAAGCTCCTGGGTTTATTCCAAGGAGAGGTTTATGTTTTTTTATTAATTCAGAGGACTCTTTAGATAATTTTTTAGGATGGATAATTAACTGGCCAACTGAATAGTCTTCATCCAACGAGTTATTGATAAAATGATTATATTTTTCAACTTGGTGACAGTTTTGGAGCACACTGCTCCTATACTGATATTTATATCTACTTGAGATGAAAAATTTCAATAAAGTTGAGCGAATAGAACTTCTAAATGATAGATAAATATCAAACTTACCAAACTTTCTTGCATCATTAAATAATGAAAAATAGTTCTTATTTAAAATATGTAGTTCAGATATATTTGGATGATTTTTAAATATTTCAATAGAGATTGGCGAGCCAATTAAGATCACTTCAGAGTCTTTATGAAAATTAATCAAATTTTCAATTGCTGGTGTTGCCATAACTGCATCACCAAGCCATGTAGGAAGCTCAATTAAGACTCTCATTAGACTAACTTATAATGTTTTTTACTAAAATCATTGCCAAAAATATTTTCAATTTTTAATAGTATTTGATGTTTTTTTTCTTTTGAGCTAAGCTTATAATCTGAGTCAGCATTAAAAATTCCAATATCTTTTGGAAGCCAAGACTGAATGATTTTTGGATGAGAGCCTTTAAATTCTTTAAAAATCATTGAATTAATTTGAGAGTAATCAACTTTAACATAGTCTTTCCCCCAATATTTTTGAACCTTTTGACTCTTTAGGTTCATTTCCTCTTCACTCCTAACCCAGCCATAATGATAGCAATTTACCCCTATATGTTTAGCTCTAGGATATCTACCTTTTTTATTTTGATCTAATACTACCCAAAATAGCCCATCGGGTGCATAAGACCGAACTGAATTCTTGATTACTCTAGCTTCAGATCGATACCAGCCTGGAGAATCTAGATAAGTATTCGCATTTCCATAAAAATGATAAAAGTCAAAGACAAGTGCCTCTACATTTGAATCTCTTAAATAATTTTGCATTGCACTTTGAATTTGATTAAGGTCATTTTCATGATAAATCTCATCACCTTCAATATAAAAGGCCCAATCACCAGTACAATTAAACTGAGCAATCATTTTTTGCTGTCCATAGACGTACCCTCGATCTTTCATACTATCATTCCATTTCGATTTAATAATACGAATTTTAGAACTAGAGATTGACTCAATAAGTGACAATGTGTCATCCTCACTTTCACCTACATTAATAACAAATTCGTCAACTATAGGTAGAACAGATTGAATTGATTGCAAGAATGGGTATCCTAATATTTGTCCATTCTTAATAAAAGTAAATGCGCTAATTTTCATACTAATTCCTTTTTACTCGATAACCTTCAATGAAAAGCTCGTCTATATTACAATCAATAAAGTCAATAATAGCATCTTTTGGAGTTCTCACAATAGTTCTGCCATGTAAATTAAAAGAAGTGTTCAGGCTTACTCCATACCCTGTAATTTTTTTAAGTGCCTTTAAATATCGATAATAATTTGGATTGTCTTTTTCCTCTACAAATTGTGGTCTAGCAGTCCCATCAATATGAACCGCACAAGGCAAATCGTTTATAAACTCTTCTTTCATTCTGAAGGCAATAGCCATGTGTTTATGTGAAAAACTATCTTTAAATAACCTAACTCTTTCTTCTTCTAATATAGATGGACAGAAAGGCTGATAAGAAGGTCGTCTTTTAATAGTTGAATTAATTTTTTGCCTAGTATCTTCAAGCATTGGATTTGCAATAATTGATCGATTTCCTAACGCCCTTGGTCCAAATTCCATTTGCCCATGGAATAAGGCACATATTTTTCCTTTTGCAACAGATATTGCGGCTCTTTCAGGCCAATCATCTCCTAAATCTTCATAAGAAATATTGGCAAACCTATCAAGCGTTTTTTTAACTTCTTCACGGCTATATGAGTCACCAAAATAAGGCATTGGCATATCTTTCAGCCATTTAATATCTTGATCTAAGCTAATTGCAGTTAATATTGCACTTCCAATAGCTAATCCATCATCTGCCATTGCTGGATAGACATAAATATTTTTAAAATTAGTCTTTTCATAGATCGCAAGACTCATAATAATATTAGCTGCAACTCCACCAGAAATGCATAAATTACTGGTAGGATATTTTTCATAAGAAAAATTAAGGTAATCTACAATAATATCTTCAAGATAAGTCTGTATTGAGGCGCAAAAATTTTCATCACCAACCCTATCTCTTTGTTTTTTTAGCCACTCAATGTCATAAAAAGGCTCAATAAGACTTAAATCAAAATTAATACTTAGTAAATTTTTATCTATAATAGTTGCTGACATTAGACTGCCATATAAATCTTTATCTGCTTGTCCAAATGCTGCTAATGCCTCCACTTTACCCTCATCACTATTAGGACGAAGGCCCATAGCTTTTGTAAAATAATTATATAAGCGGCCAATTGATAAGAATTTATCACCTTCACCCAAGTAGTCTGCTGTTGACTCGCCTACCAGTTTGTAATCATTCAACCCATTAAAATAGAACAACTTACTAAAATAACCATCTCCTTGGCCATCAATCGTTAATGAAAGGGCTTTTTCTTCATTAAAAGGAGATAAATAATAAGATGGAATAGCATGGCATAAATGATGATCATAAAAAAATACTTCTTTTGGCTTTAAGTTAAATTTAGCCAAACTTTTCTTAATATAACTTATGAATGCTTTTTTGTTTCCTTCAGGAGTTTCCTTTACCAAAGCTCTTTTATATTTAGCACTATAATATTCTTTAACTGCAGAATAATTAGTAAATAATGACTTAAAAATAATAAAATTTTTCTGAGCTCTATTTAAATTTAAGTCTGCAATATAATTTGGCTTAATAAGACTTCTCAATGCTTTTTCAATATCTTTAGTATGAGTCATTTTTTCTCGCAACTCTCCATCATGGCCTTTATCTTCAAAATCGCTGTATGAGTGTGCAATAAAATCAATACTTTTAAAATCATAAGTATCGATTATTGGAGTTATGTCTATTGAATCATGCTTGATTCTTGTAACTCTTTCAGTACTGATAGCGAATATTTTTTTCTGTTTCGTATCTAAAACACATAACGCGCTATCATGGCCACAATACTTTGTTCCCATTATTCTCATATATCTGACTCTATAATTTTAAGAAATCTGCAAGCTGACTCAATAATATCATCAACACTATAATTAACTAACCCATAGCTACTCGTAGCAAAAATCGTTTTACTAAGTTTTGAAATGGGAGACCACAAACGAAAACTATCTTTATTATTTTCATGGATTGACACTATAGGCTTATTAAAAGCTGAAGCTATATGGACTATTGATGTGTCAGGAGTAATAATTAAATCTAGCTGCTCTATTAATGCTGCAGCATCAATTATTGATTCAGTACTATAAGAGGGCACAACATAATCAAGCCCTAGATCTAAAATTAGTTTTTTAGTTTCTAATAGCTTGTCAGGTTGAGTTAATATTACAATTTTTATATTAGTGAAGTTGTTATATAAACCAATACAAATTTTTTCTAACTCTATTTTTTGTATGCTTTTTTCTGGGAATGAGCCTTCTATATTGATTCCTATTTTTATTTTTTTACCTAGTGAAATTGTAAATTTTTTTGCTTTTTCTTTTTCAATATCCCCAAGAAAAAAATCATAACTATAGGAACTTGGGCTAATACCAAAAAAAATTAACGTTTCTAACCAAATTTTACCAAAATGACTTTTAGTGTCTTTTTTTGTAAAATAGTCATAAAGCTTTAAATCACTACCTTTAACCCCATATCTTCCATCTTTATGTATGGTAATAATTTTTTTGGGATTTATTATTTTTAACCTAAAAATAGCATGTGGAATAACTGAATGCTCTAATTCAATACAAACATCAAAATTTTTCTTCCTTAAATTTAATAGAGTTGGTAAATCATTAAAAATTTGGTTCTTGTAATTTGTATAAATTTTATCAATGTAAGGGTTGTTTTTAATTACATCTCTATTTTCTTTACTTGCAAGAACTGAAATGCTTATATTTGGATACGCTAGCTTTAATTCTCTAAAAATTGGTGTTGATACAACCATATCACCGATTCTGTCATACTTTAAAATCAAAACACTTTTTGATTTTTTTATATCAAAAAATGTTTTTCTTTTATTGGTTAAAAGCTTGAGTATAAAAGCTTTTATTTTTTTATTTTTTTTCATTTATATTTTTAGAGCTTTTTATTTATATGAGTTTTAATTAATTCCATACTTTTATTAATGACGGTATCTGTATCAATATAATTTAAGCTCTCAAAATCTTCTGAAAATACAACATAATTACATTTTGATTTTGGTTTCCAGGCCTCAAAGCCTTCCATATCTTTCTTGTATATTGCAATTAAAGGTTTATTAAATGCACATGCCATATGCACTATTGATGTATCTGGAGTAA
>ENA-ORXF01000872-ORXF01000872.1-marine-metagenome-genome-assembly--contig:-NODE-872-length-20576-cov-14.108786_pt1 | contig 20576 bp, 23 predicted proteins | sample MGYA00237864_ERZ511476 | MGnify/ENA primary metagenome ERZ511476 (study PRJEB26306, sample SAMN06343908) | marine metagenome | isolation source: coastal waters | place: Atlantic Ocean: West Antarctic...
GCAAGAGAAGTGGACGTTCCTATTCGTTGGGGCGCAGCTTGGACAATTTCAAATATAGCTCAGTTTCAAGACGGCACGATGGAAGACGCCATGAACAGCTACATTGACACTAGAAGAACACAAGGTCGTAGACCATTTTTGGATTGTCCACATTTCGAGATAATGGTTTAGGAGCAATAAATGCCATTACAAGTTCTTAAATATAACCCCGGCGTAGTCAAAGACATTACGGAATATGCGGCTGGGAAGAGTGGCCCGTTCTGGGTGGATTCAGATTTGGTCAGGTTTAAGAACGGGTATCCAGAAAAGCTGGGTGGCTGGGTAAAAGAACAGATAAACGAGCTAACCACCGCTGGCGCTATTACCAACACGGCCACTAGTATTGAGGGCATTGCCCGACGCATGGTGTTCTGGAGGGCAGACAGTGACGGCGAGGATCGGCTGGCTGTCGGTACGCACAATCACCTACTGATCATTGAGAACGGCGCTGTCTATGACATCACGCCACTGCGCGATGAAACCAACGCGGCAAGTACAATTTCAGAGGCTCTAGACACCAGCGAGACAGGTATTGATTTAGTTAGCGTGGCTGGCTTTAGCGCGTCTGGCACAGTTAAAATTGACAATGAAATTATTGCATATACGTCAATTAGCAGTCTAACTTTAACTAATTGCACACGGGCAGCAAACGGCACTACAGCAGCCACACACAGCAGTGGGGCAGTTATTACGCAAGTTATTACTGGGTCACTAGCCACAACGATAACAGGGGATATAAATGCAAGTGTAAATGCAATACCCTTGGCAAGTGTGGATGGTTTTGCTGCGGCGGGTACTATTAAAATTGGCACTGAAATTATTACTTATACTGGAATTACTGTTTTAGAACTAACGGGATGTACCCGTGGGGCAAGCAGCACTACAGCAGCCAGTCACGATAGTGGCGCGGCAGTGTTAAAAATTGCAGTGGGGCCAATAGGAACCATAAGCGGAAGCAAGATTGTCACAATAATTGACGTGGCACACGGCGCTAAAGTTACCGACTGGGTAGTTTTAAGCGGAGCGGCAGCAATCGGAGGTATCACAACTGACGTGCTGAACAGCATGGCTGGCCACCAAATTACTAAAGTAGTAGATGTTAATACTTACGAAATAACTGTCCCAGACGCGGCTACGTCAACTGTAGTGGCTGGCGGTGGACTGACCGTTGTCATCAAGTATTTAATCGGCATAGACGCTGGAATGGGAGCGCAAGGCGCTGTCCCTGCGCTGGGCTGGGGTGTTGGCGGCTGGGGCTTAGAAGGTTTTGGCGATCCTAGATCATCAAACTTAGAGGGCGTGTTTCTAGACAACACCTCTTGGAACCTATCTTTGTGGGGAGAGGACTTAATCGCAAGTGTGCGCGGTGGTGCCATTTATTATTACGATACAAGCACAGCGATCACAAACCGCGCGTCACTGGTATCGGCCATATCAGGCGCTGAGAGCGTCCCTACAGTGGCACGAATAACCACAGTCAGCTTTCCTGACCGACACTTCATTGTGGGCGGCGCACAAGCGTATGTGGCTGGTGGCAGTGGCGATGTTGATAACATGCTAATCCGCTGGTCGAGCCAAGAGCAGTTTGAGAAGTTTGCGCCCACCGCAACCAACACCGCTGGCGATCAGAGATTGCAGATCGGCACGAAGATTGTGGCGATGGTATCGGCGCGTGAGGAGACATTGATTAGTACCGATTCGGCCCTATATGGCATGACATTCGTCGGTGGAAATTTTGTGTTCAGCTTTAGATTGCTTGCCACAGATTGTGGGGCGGCGGGTATCAATACAATGATAAATATTGATTCATCCGTTTACTATATGGGTAAGCGTAATTTCTTCCGCTACGATGGTATCGTCAAGGAACTGCCCTGCCCCGTGCAATATTTTGTGTTTGATAGGATGAATAAAACTTTCATCGATAAGACAGTAGTCGGACACAATAAAGCGTTTAAAGAAGTGACGTGGTTCTACGTTAGCAGTGATTCACCAAATCAAGAGCCAGACAGCTATGTCACTTACAACTACGCTGAGAACGCCTGGACGGTAGGCACGATGGATAGAACCGTATGGTTAGACAGCTTTGGAGCTAAGTTGGTTCCGTTTGCGTTTGACCCTGACGGCTTCCTGTATAACCACGAAACAGGCACTAGCGACAATGGCGCGGCGATGAACAGCTTCATTGAGGCGTCACCCCGCGAGATTACCGAAAACGGCGAAACGCTTTACATGGTGGATCAGGTTATTCCAGACGTAAAAATGTCTGCCAATACCAGCCTAGATCTGTACATGAACACGCGCAAATATCCTAACTCCACTGAAATAGTCAAAGGGCCGTTTCGTATTACGGCTTCGACTGATAAAATCAGCACACGCGCCAAGGGTCGGCAGATTGCAATCAAGTTCCAAAGCACAGGCACGACAGACCAGTGGACGCTGGGTGACTTTAGAATTAATTCAAGACAGGATGGGCTACGCTAATGGGACAGGCATCTCCACTCGCAGTTTTAAGACTACCAAATGCGCCAGAGTTTTATGAGCAGGGCTACATGGCTCGACTAATAAACACCCTTGAGCTGCAAGATCAGGCAGTCTACTTTACGGCTACGGCTGCGCTTTTTAATGCAGTTGACCGTGCCGAAGCAACAGCGTGGTTTATATCTTAAATGCCAAATGTTTACACAAACGCCAAGGTTGATTTAACAACTACCAACGCCACAGTGCTTTACACTGCGCCCGCTGCCACCATGTCCCTAGTCAAGTCGATCTTGGTATCTGAGGACACTGGCAATGCAGACACAATAACAGTCACTATTACTGACGAAGACGCGGCAGTCTTTAGCTTGTTCAAAGTAAAAGCAGTGGCATCCAACACCACAGTAGAGTTGCTCAGTGAGCCACTTGTTGTTAAAGAGAATGAAATACTTAAAGTTACCGCAGCCACTGCCAACCGTCTTCACGTTGTCAGTAGTATATTGGAGATAAGTTAATGGCAGTCCAACCCATTGTTTTAGGATCAAATATCACGGGCGGTGATTACGGCGCTCTGCCTACTGACATGAACTACTACATTCCGAAAGAAGAAGCCCCACGGGAGCAGGGCGTTGAAAACGCTGACGGCTCAATTACCATGCCGACTTACGGCATAGAGGCCACTGATTCCACGGGCATAGATTGGTCAATGTACGGCACGGAATATGTTCCGATGTTTAACTTCTTTACCAGAGTGAAGACTGGCGATTACGATTATAACTCAGATGACGATAAGATTGACCCAGAAGATCCAATCGTAGTTGCGTCACTGTCAGAAAAGTTTACAGAAAAATATGGGATGACGCCTCAAGAGGCAATCAAGCAAGAAGTTACTAGCTACGCCCAACAACTCACCGCAGGGCTGGGCGCTCAAGCTGGACGTAATTTTGCGGCTGATGGGAATTTTACCCAAGGCTTTGAAGCTATGGATGTATTTAGACCGCCAGAAAAAGGGACGCGCGCTAAAGTGCCATACAGCCCTGGTACAGAAAATTATAATCTTGAAAGTCTTTCTAGCGAGCCAATTGTACAACAAGAACTCAAAGATTTTTATAACGATAAACCAGATGCGTTCGACGCTAGGATTGCCAAACAAGATTCTATTGTTGCGAGGAAGAATAAAATTGCTAAGGGTGAGGGCAACAGTGCCGGTGATATAGCTACTCGTGATGCTGCTAAACAAGACAGCCTAGCTGCTACAGAACGAGCCGATGCTTTAACTGATTTAAAAAAGGCATCAGGAGTAGGTGCCAGCGGCGGTGTTACTGGTTACCTTTCAGGCGTAGGCGACAGGTCAGGCTTTAAGAGAGTAGGCCCAGAAGGCAACACTAGCATGTCTGCCGCAGGTAAGGCAAACGTCTTCGGCGCGGCTGGCGCTGGTGGGGCCACTCTTGCCTTTAGCTTAATTGCGGGTAACAATTTAAAGTCATCCGCCAAGGCTGGCGCTAAAGTTGCCGCTGGGACGTACCTTGGCGGCTTGGTTGGAGGAAGTTTCGGCAGTATGATCGGCGGTATGCTTGGCGGGCGCGTGATCTGCAATGAGCTAATGCGCCAAGGCATTATGAGCCGCAAGCAAGTTGTCCTAGATTACAAGTTTACCCGCGACTACCTAACACCAACACACGTCAATGGCTACCACGTCTGGGCCGTGTGGATGGTCAAGCAAATGCGCCAGGGTCGCTTAGTGAACTTCTGGAAGCACGTCGCTGGACACCGCGCCAATGAAATAGCCTACATCTATGGTGAGCGCGCAAAGCCTGACTACTTGGGCAAGGTGTACCGTAAAATTCTGGAGCCGATCTGCTGGTCTATTGGTTTCTTTTGCAAGACAACAGACTGGTCAGTTCTCTACACACAGAAGGAAGTTTAATATGGCCGAAGAAATGCAAATGCCAAACATGGATGGCGCTAATATGAACGCCGAAAATCCAATGCAGAACCTGCCCCCAGAGGCTATGAAAAACCTGCTACAGCCAGACGAAGAAATCGCGGCAATGCTGGTCGCGCGTCTGTCAGCTATGTCTCAGCAAGAGCTGCAAATGCTCGACACCGTAATCACGCCAGAGGTGGCGCAGGTTCTTATGAAGCTGCTCCCAGAGCTGCAAGAGCTTATTGCGGCAGTAGAGGGTGGCGGTGGTGAGCAAATGGAAGCTCCAATGCCACAGCAGGCTCCACGGCCACAGCAGGCTCCACGTCAAGCGCCACCGCAGATGGGCGCACTGGGCGGTATGTAATGAAGATCCGCATGGCAACAGTTCTTGATCTTTCCGCGTTATACGGAATGCTGCATGTCATGCATAAGGAATCTGAATATACGGTATCGAGCATAAACTCTGAAAAAGGCACGGCGGCAATATCTACCGCCCTGCACAGGGGCGCAGTTTTAGTGGCAGAAGTTGACGGTAAAATCGTTGGATCAATCGGTGGGATGGAAACATCCGACTGGTGGTCATCAGATATTTATCTCGCAGATCTCTGGTTCTATGTATATAAAGACTGGAGAAATTCCACCATTGCTGTAAAGCTAATAAAAAAGTTTATGGACATTGGTAAAAACGCAAACATCAAAGTGAAATTGGGTCACATCCACGGCGGTGACACTGATCGAAAAGACAATTTCTACACACGGCTTGGTCTAGTAAAGACTGGCTCAATGTATTTGGAGACTTAAAATGGGCGGCTTATGTACCCAATCATATTCAGAATTAAAAAACACTGGCCAAACTGTTGCAGGTACAGAGATTCCAGAGTGGGTTGCCAAAGCTGGTCGTGATCTTTTTGCAGAAGCTGCTACCGTCGCGCAGACCCCCTACAGCACATTTGCTGCGGGCGCTCCCACTAGAACGCAACTCTATGATGGCTCTAAGCTAACTGGAGAAGAGCGGCAAGGATACGACATTCTCAGTGAAGGCGCTGAGAGCTACATGCCGTTTATGAACCGCGCTAGTGAAGTCGCCAACACTCTGGGTCAAGGCTATGACGGCATGTCTCAGTCAGAGCTATTGGGTGATCCGTTTCAAGGTTCAACCCGCGAAGAGCTTATGGGCGACTACCAAGGCGCAACGCGCGAGGAATTACTGGGCGATCCGTTTAGCCTAGAAACCGCGCAGCCGTTTATGGACATCTACCAATCTGCAATGGATCCTGCTGTCCGTGAGATTGAGGAGCAGACAATTCGCGCACAGAACGAGGCCCGTGCAAGGGCCTCTACTGGCGGCGGTGGCTTTGGGTCACGGCTGGGCATAATGGAAGCCACAACGGCTGGTGAGGGCGCACAGGCCGCAGGAGACTTGAGAGCTGGCGCTGCGCGCGAGGGCCTTGATTTTGCCGCTGGTCGTTACGACACAGATCGCGCATCTAGAGCGGCAACAGAAGACAGATTGCGCGGCCAGTTTGATTCCGACAGGGCGGCACGATTTAATACGGAAGACACTATGCGTGGCCAGTTTGACACTGATCGCGCCGCACGGTTCTCCGCTGATACGCAGGGGCGTGATACCTACAGCACTAACGAGGCGTCCCGCATTCAGCAGATGGATGCCTATCAGGGCATGGCTCCGCTGGTGCAGGATCTGCAAACGCAGGCAGCGGCTGGGCTAATTGGCGCTGGTGAGGCGCGCAGGCAGCTCGATCAAAATGCCCTAGATTTAGCTTATGCTGACTACCTTGATCAACGCCTGTATCCCCAAGAGCAAATCAATTTTGCATTGGGTGCATTATCAGGCACTCCGTACAATACAATCAATCGAAGCTATACCTCTGGCTCTAATATGTCTGCAAACCCGTCACTGTTTGGTCAGGCTTTGGCTGGAATGGGCGGTCTTTATAGCGCATACAAGATGGCAAATAGTTAAAGTAGGAGACGCACAATGGCTACGCGGGAAGAAATACAAAATATGAACTTTGGCGTGGCCGCTGAGATGGGGCCGTATGGCCAACAGCAGGGCGCGCTTAGAGACATTCTAAAAATAACGTCTGGCAGTAGCGCAAATGCCGACAGGGCAATTGCCCTCGCCAATCAGCTTATGCCTATGCCTGAAGAGGCCGATCCGTATGAGGCTATGTTCCGTTATTTCTCTGGCATGGCCAAAGCTGCGTCACAACCTGGGGCGACTGTTCTCAGCTCTGCCCTTGCGCCAATGGACGTGCCGCTGGATTATTACACAGCCAAGAAAAAACAATCAAAAGAATCTGAGCAAGCGCGAATGCAGGCGGCTCTGTCATTAGGCCCAAGTCTGAAGGCTCCAGTTGTTAAGGCTACATATTCTGACCCTAAATTCTACATGGTTTCTGAGCCAGATGGAAAAGGCGGGTTTACTACTCCAGTCGAGACGCCACTAACAGCAAAACAATATGCTGAATTGCCAACTGATGGCAGTGTTAGAGTTACTGCTGTTCCAAAAACAAATTCATCAAAGACATTTAGAGATGCAACTCCTGCTGAGTTAGTTAAGTTTGGCGCGACTGCTGGTCAAGTTGATGAGGGTGGTAAATTCTACCCTATAAATGCTCCAGCTAAACCTGCTGAAAAAATTACATATAGAGTAGCTACCCCTGCTGAACTAATTCAATACGGATCAACTTCTGGACAAATGGGTAGTGATGGTAAGTTCTATCCAATTAATAAACCTGCTAAACCTAATACAAAAGTAACATATAGAATAGCTACTGTTGAAGAATTAAAAGATTATGGTGCTGTTTCTGGCCAAATGGGCAGTGACGGTAAGTTTTATCCAATTACAACTCCCACTGGTATGAGTATTGAATCAGACGGGGACGGTGGATTCACATTTACCCAAGGTGACGTTGCGGGACAGAAAAGTGGCAGAGTAGAAAAAGGATATATCCAAAAAACGATGACAGATGGCACAGTGGTGCAACAAGTAGTCCCTGGATCATTGGCCTTTACCGAAGTTGAAACACAAAGGGCAGGTTTTAAGGGCGATATGGCGCAAGCTAATTTCCTACTTAAAACAGTGGATGGCATTATTGGTAGGCCCGAAGGAAACGGTCAAACTGCAATGTTGTCCAATCCTAATTTAGATGCCGTCCTTGGATCAGTGCAAGGTAAAATACCAATGAATATGTTCTTTGACCAAGGGAAAACTGATTTATTAGTAAAAATTGAATTTTTGAAATCAAATGCCTTTATGCAGGCTTTTGCCAGTCTCAAAGGTGGTGGACAGATTACAGAGAAAGAGGGCGATGCCGCAACAGCCGCGCTTGCTATGTTAAATCGTATACAAGACCCCAAAGAATTTACTAAAGGTCTAACAGAATTTGCTAATATTATTCGTCGTGGCAGAGAAAAAGCAAAACGCCTGACAGCTTCTCTTCCTCAAATTGCTGGAACTATTTCTGGCGGTGAGGATGTTATTTTAAATTTTGACACAATGCCCCCTGCTCAATTAAGGCTTATTGATGTTAAATCTTTAACCCCCAAACAAAGACTCGCCTTGGCTAAAAAATTAGGGATATAAGGAAAAAAACAATGGATGACAATGATCTCGCCTTAATTGAAGCACTAGAAGCCGCACAAAAAAATATTGTAGTGGAAGATGAAGTCAAACCAGAAACTGCTTTAGAGCAATATCAAGGGATGGGATTTACTAACTTTGTTGCAGACTACAATGATGGTCAGGTTATACAAAACCCTACCACTGGTGAGCGTGTTTTTGTATCCCCCGGTTACATTACTTCAGACCCAAGTATCGTTGAAGGTATTATGAAGGGTATTACACCTGCCGACACTCAAACAGCAGTGATGCAAGAAGAATTTGTTCAGAAAAATCCTTTGATTTCTGGATTTACGTCTGCGGTTCAAGACGTTCCATTTGTTGGCTCCTACACTGATGAGGCAATTGATCTTGTTTTTGGTAAAGAAGCAGGAGATGCCGCAAGATATGCAAATGAAGCATTTAAATCGCGTAGACCGGGGAAAGCTCTTGCGGGTGGTATTGCTTCGGGAATACTTTCAACTCCTGCTGTTATAGCTGCCTCTCCTGCGTGGGCTTTATCTTATGTTGCTGGTGGCGCTTCTATCTTACGTCAAATGGGTCGGGCTGCTCTTATTGGTATGCCTGCTGGTGGGTTTGAAGGAGTTTTATCAGGTTTTGGGCGTGGCGAAGATGGCGAAAGACTAGACACTGCTACTGTAGATGGAGCAATCGGAACAGCCGCTGGTGGTATCTTTGGTGGTATTTTTCCTGCTGGCACTGCTCTTGTAAGCGCAGTCTGGTCTAACATAAAAGGTCGATCAGTAAAAGAAATTTCAAATAAGCTAGGAATATCAGTCAACGCTTCTAAAGTAATAAGAACCGCTCTTGAAAATGATGATGTTGATGCTGCCCAAACAGCACTTGAACGCGCAGGCTCTTCATCGATGCTGGCAGATGCTGGCCCCGCCACACAAGACTTGTTAGATGTCACCGTAACTTCTGGTGGCACATCTCCAAGGATTGTCCGTCAAGCAGTAGATCAACGCGCTGAAGAAGCGGGTGAGACTATGACTTCAGTCCTTGATGATGTGCTTGGAGCGCCCCAAGGTTTAAAAACAACACAGAGTGGTATTCGGATAGAGACTGCTCCAGAAAGAAGCTCAACATATAAAGCTGCATACAGCAAACCTATAGATTACAGTGCCTCTCGCGGTCTTAGAATATTAGACAGATTAAAACGTGTTCCTCAGTCTGCAATTAAAGCTGCAAACGATTTAATGATACTTGAGGGAAATGCGAGTTCTCAAATCTTGGCAAAAGTTTCAGACAACGGAACGGCTGTGTTTACAACTCTTCCAGATGTACGGCAGCTTGATTATATCACCCGTGCATTAAACCAAGTTGCAGAACAACAAAACGCTACAGGAAAACTTGGTGGAACAACTCCCCAAGGTATCGCAACAGGAAAATTATCAGGTATTCTCCGTAATATTTTAAAAAAAGAAGTCCCAGAATATGGTGAGGCACTTAAAGTTTCTGAAGCAGCAATCAGAAGAGTTCAAGCCGTTGAAACTGGATACAGTATATTAGACGGTAAAACGACTCGAGAAGCAGTTGCAGACACCCTTAAAAAAATGACTCCCGCAGAATTAAAAGAAGCGCGTCAGGGTCTTCGCAGCTCCATTGATGATACCCTTGCAAAAGTAAACGCTGTGGCATCAGATGCAAATATTGAAATTAGAGAGTTTCAAAAATTAGCGAACAACCTAAGAAGCCGTGCAAGCCGTGAAAAAATGCAACTTCTTCTTGGTGATGAAGCAACAGATGCTCTTTATAAAAAACTAGATGAGTCCGTTGCCACTCTTGAATTAAGAGCCGCAATTTCCAGAAATAGCAAAACTCAGTTAAGAGATAGTGTTACTGGTAAAGTTGATGAGCTTACAGCACCGGGACCAATAGACACTGTTCTTAGTGGTGAGCCAATACATGCAACAAAAAAAGTGGTTCAAGTAATTACTGGAACAACAGAAGAAGCTAGAGCTTTGCGGAAGATGGGCATTTACGATGAAATTGCAGGGGTGCTTGTCGGTCTTAGGGGTAAAGAAGCACAGAATGCTTTAAGGCTTATTCGCCGCGCTGTAGATGGAGATGCTTTAACCACGCGACAAGCAGAGATAGTTGCGGCAGTTTTAACAAGTTCTGCGGGTATGGCTAGTTATGCTGCGGCCACTTCAAATGTCGATGATGCAGTTGTTCCAATAATGGATGGTACACAAACTGGCCCAGTTGATACTGAGCCAGTAGATCTTAATGATGCGGATTTAACAAACGCTCTTATAAAGTCTTTAAGGGATCTTCCAGAATTAAGTAATAAAATTATTAACTCAGTTCCTTAATAGTCTTTTTCAGTTGGTTCTTTATCAATACTATCGTATGCGTCCTGCGCCCATTCGGGAAAGCCATACTCTTGGTCGCTTGGGTCAAGAAGGTGTAGAGCCACCCAGTATGCAACTTTATCGGTTTGATCCTCGATAGTGTTAGTATCTAGATCAAGGCGTAGCGCACGAATAGACGTACAATCTTTGCAGTAATCGTATGCCAAGTGACAGGCATACTCAAAGTTTTCTGGAAGTTCTGTTCCATGAGCCAGATTGTTGTAAATAACCTTCTTCTTGTCGTACCCAAAAGAACCAGTTGAAGTTATTAGCCACTGAAATGATTGTGTCATTTTATTACCTTTCTAAGTTTAATTATCTAAGCACTGAAACCGAAGTCACAGTGCTTATTAATTATACTTTAGCCCAATAGCCGTAGACCATTTTGTGGGAGCAGTTCCATATATCGTTAACAGCCCCATCAGTAACAGCAACGAAGTGCCTTGCCTGTCTGGCGATAACAACGCCATCAGGCATGTCTTCAGCGCGAGCCTTGACGCCTTTAAATTTTGGTGCTGAATGCCAGACCCATCCGTGACTTTTTAAAACTGCGCCATACACGTCTTTCATAATGCCATTACGAACAGACTTAGCGCGTCCATTGTCTTTATTAGCCTGTGCTATTTCTTTATAGCAAGCATCGTAGTCTAGCTCTAAAGCAATTGCCATTGCGCGAACTGCACAATCACCAGCTATACCTTTTCGGCCTGACGCGGCACGTCCACCATCATTATAATAAAAGTCAGTCATAAGAAATCTCCTTCTCTCTATATATACTATATATAGTATATGAATAAAGAAGTCAAGAAGATTATGTAAAATAATTTACATTATATAAAAAAATAGTTTTATTTGGTATTCTGTCATAACTACTACGTTTTCCCATTGAAATGATTGTGTCATTACGCCACCTCCCTTTCTCTGGCTAAAGTATCCATTGCGCCTAGTATGACCTGCAACGGAGTAAATTTGCCGTCTAGGTAATAAAAACATCGCGTGAACGTGGTGTTGTACTCATTCGTTACCAAGTGAGGCGTAACACTTACAGGTAACCCACCAAACAAACGTCCCATCTCAACAGCTTCGTGGTACTGAGCCATGCGGCGCTCAATAAGATCCATCACAGTTTTTGTAACCTCAGTCTGCTTTGCAGTGATGCGGTCTGTTTTTGGCTGTGGTTTGATTACTTCAAGCAATTTAAGCAAAACGCGAAGCTCAACTAACTCCTGCAAATCTGTGTGAAAGGCAACGTCAAAAAAATCAAAATGCTTGTCGCGGATTTGGTGAAGGTCAAATGGTACACCCCAATAAACAACGTTGTATCTTTCTTCACCCATAGCATCGCGTGTCGCTATCTGTAGGTCGGAATTTTGTGATCTTATCATTTCATAACCACTATTCAAATATCCTAGAGCTTCTTTCTGGTGTGACTTTGCCGCAAATGTTTGATCATCTTGGATGATTTGCATTGCGTATGAGATGTAATCTTGAGTTGATTTTGCTTTAGTGCAGTACATTTTATAATTCCTTTTGTTTCTCTCTATATATACTATATATAGTGTATTAGTAAAGACGTCAAGAAGATTATGTAAAATAATTTACATTATATAAAAAATAGTTTTATTATTATTTTTTGTTTCCAGTGTATTCGTGAGAATAAGAAAAAACATTTCTTGGAACCCAATTAAAATTTTTGTTTTCACCTGTCATGGAACGCACTTTCATATTTTTAGAAGTAGGTCTCCATTTGGGAGATTTATTTCGGTATTCACCCATGCGCGGATGAGTTGTCTTGCTGAAATATCTTTTACCTTCTTCAATATGAATTTGCCCTATGGCGTCACTTAAACGGACGCCAATGCCAAGACCTTGATAATCAGGAAGAACGACAGTTCTGTGTCCTCTATATGCGTTTTTTAAAGTTCCACTTGGCATAGTTAAAACAGAGGTAAACCCAACGACATTTGATCCCCATAGGCATACCCAGTGTTTTGCACTTTTATTGAGGTTTCCTGAGAGATAGTGATGGTCGCGGAAGATTGACCACGACTGCGGCCTGCAAGGTATGACTTCCAGTTCAATGTCGGGACGCCTAAGACACCCCCTTGAAAGAAAATCTTTCGTTAGAGTATCATAGACCCAATCAGGTTGAAGCCATTCACTTATGTCGTAATGACAAGAAGCAAATACCACAGAATGTATACCACTGTTGTTAATGTATCGACTCAAAGCGGCGGAACATGATTTAGCAACTGATCGATCAACAACGCTGGTAAATTCATCAATCACTGCGCCATTGCTTAATTGTCTGGCTAAATTTGCTCTGTACTTTTCGCCTGTAGAAAGTATTTTATATGGCCTAAACCAAGCTGGAATGCTGTTTAATCCAACCGCGCTTAGTTTAGTTTGCGCGTCATCTGCGTCATTAAAATGAGAAACTATTGCCTTGTTGTCGTGCCACTGTGGCGATGTTTCCTCGCCAAATGATTTGAGCATAGTAGACTTTCCACTTCCAGATGGCCCTACAATTAAACCAATTTTAAAATCTGTTGGCAATTCTGGAAGAGTTGGAACGGAACATTCAGAAATACCATTAAAATCATAATCAAAATTTCTAGATACTTTTTCAGTGATTTCGTCTTGTTCTATATTTTCATATCTAAGAAGTTTATTCATCACAAAACTCCATTATCTTTTTAGATGCGTCAGTCGCACCCTTCCCAATAATAACTGTCTGGCCTACTGACTCTAAATAAATAATCATAGATTTCTGTTCGGGGGAAAGTCTTCCACCTGACACTCTCTTCATCTCAACCCACAGCGTCCACTGTGGAATAAACAAGTCAGGAATGCCTCGAACTACACCTTCAGCTTTTAATCGTTTGGCAACGCTGATTGCCCTCTTCTCGCCATTCGGGATTGCGAATATCAAAACGTCTGGATACTTGGCTCGAAACCAATTGATAAAGCCAACTTGCTCCTCATGCTCAGAAGGGGATGTCTTCACCAGTCCAATCAGCGTATTCCGAGTTTTGCGTTTTCGTCTCATTATTTCTCTCCACTTGCGTATAATCAAATTCCACAATCTCTTTGTATTTTGGATTGTGAGATGATGGTTTAATTTTTATGCGGCTAGGTGTTGTCCATAGCTTTGCTTCAATTAAAGCGTGATCTGTTGTATCTGCCGTTGAACTTAACAAAGGCTTTCTGGATCTATATCTACTGGCGGCGTATCCACCATGATCAGGACACAGCCACTCTGAATTTGACATCATACCGCAATTGTAAGTCACTTTCACGCTGTCTGGCTTTCCATCTTTTTTGTGTCTTGAATACCATACACTATCGACATCCACCCACTCGGATTCTATTTGTGACGATAACATAGCGCCTCGGTATGAATCTGGATTATGATTAAGCATAGGCGGTGGAAATTGGAATCCACACTCAGGACAGATTTTAGCGGCGGCGTGAACCATCGTTTGGCATTTCTCGCATGTCTTAACTGGAGCTTCTCCATCGCCACCACTCATTTTATCTTTTGGCTTAACCTTATCGATAAATCCGTGACGCTCAACATTTTGACCATAATCTAATATCAGGCAGTTTTCCTTGCCATCTGCAATTCTAGTGCCACGTCCAACCATTTGCACATACAATCCAGTTGATGCTGTAGCTCTAACCAACGCAACGAGATCCACAGAAGGATGATCAAAGCCAGTGGTCAATACGTTCACATTGATCAGGCATTTTAGTTTGCCTGATTTAAAATCAGCAATTGTCTGATCTCTGGTTTTCTTACCATCTGATCCAGTGACAACTCCAACTGATATATTGTGAAACTCAAATTCATCTGCCAACATTTGTGCGTGGCTTACACCAGAGCTAAACACCAACCAACTTTTCCTATCTGATCCCAAGTCAACAATCTCTGCGACTGTAGACGCAACCAACTCTGGATCTGATGCGGCAGTAGCCAATTGGCTCTCGATAAACTCACCACCACGCTTCTTGACATTTGTCAGGTCGATCTGTTTAATTCCGCCCTTGGATATGACAGGAGACAGGTAACCTTGCTCCATGAGCATCTCAACAGATATGTCATGTGCAATTCCATCAAAGATAGCTCCCTCGCCTTTGTGCAAGTATCCACTGTCCAATCTGTATGGCGTGGCAGTCAGTCCAACAACTTTAACATCTGGATTGCAACTCTTCATATCAGCTATAAATTTGTTGTATCGAGTGCCTTCATTCTTGGGTAGCATGTGAGCTTCATCAATTAAGATCAAATCAATTGCAGGGACGATCTCGTAGGCTCTCTCCCATACACTTTGTATTCCTGCAAATATAATAGGCTTGTCTAGTCTCTTCTCACCCACAGACGCGCTGTAGAAGCAAAAATCAGCCTGTGGGTACAGCTTAACCAATCCTGAAGCACCTTGCTCCAAAAGCTCTCTAACGTGCGTTACAACCATAACTCTCGTGCCGTGGTAGCTCATGGCGTCTGAAATCAGTTGTGCGATGATTGCAGTCTTCCCAGAACCTGTAGGCGCAACGATTAGTGGATTATCCCCTGACTTGCTTGCCCAGTAGCTATACAACCCATCTATCGCTTCTTTTTGGTAGTCTCTAAGGGTAAAGGTCATCTGCATAATCTCCACTGAGTTAATGTGAGCCAAACGCCTTCTATGGGTGTTAATATGTCTTGAGGTACAACCCAACATATACCCCTACCCAAGTCTGTCTCTACTGCTTCTAATTTAAATCTATCTCTACCCATACCTCCAACAATACGCATCAAATCTTCATCATCAGATATGGTAACTAATATTGCGTATTCAGCGACAAACGAATCTAAAGATTTAAATAATAGCTTGCCTGATTTATGATACGTTGCTTTCACGTCAATACTTACGTCTTCAGACCACATATCAGCACCACTATCTATGCCAAGGTCAGATGCTCTATATGGAAGCTGTAAGGCTTTTGCGACTGCCATTTCAGCCTTTAAACCTAGAAGATCAATATCAGCATCTGATCTAATATCTTTGCGTTGATTTACAACACCGCTTGCCCTTGCCAATTGCCAACGTAAAGCCGCCGCTTGCTTTGCTTCTGACATTTCTGATCTAGTCAATCTTACATTTAAAGCCATTACACCATCCTCCCATCATCTTCATCCAGAATTTCACGGAGTATTTCTTTGTATTCTTCTACAACATAAATTAAACGCACCTCGTTCTTATCTGGTATATTTTTCATGATTTCTTCAACCCTATCGATCTCTCGTTTAAACACTTTTTTTATGCGTTTTCGTAATATCTCATCACTCATAGCGCATCCTCCCATCAAAGATAGCTTGGCTGTTCCCCTTGTTTTTAATGATCTCGCCAGTGTCTTTATCTTCATATTCAACAAAATCATCCCCAGCATCGTGTACTACCAAATCTTTTGGCATGATTTGTGGGATGTATAGATGTTCATCACAAGTGACCGCTGGCTTACCTTTGGCGCAACTCCAAGTACCATTTTTCTCTGGGGTCACATGGCAACACGTTCTACAGCTAACTTCTGGTATCTTGCACCCATGACACACAGCCCAATAACTACAGAACTTGCACTCCCAATTACTAGCATCTTCGTGGAGCTTGGATGGCGGTGTCTCAGAAAATATAATGTCGCTTGCCTTACTGATAAGTGACTTGGCCTCAACTTTGTCTAACTTTACACGCTCCGCATAAATAGCGTCAGTTTCCTTGCAGACCGCAAAGAAGTAAGAGTCGTCCAATTCAGCCAAGTACATTCCAACCTGAACTTGCGCCCAGTAGACAGGTTTGCTTATTTGCAATCCTTTTTTATCAATATCTTTAAAGCTCTTTGTATTCATCGTTTTAAATTCAAGTGCGTGTGGCTTACTACTCTCAGGAAAACCACGACCTACTCCATCTAGAGACAATGCAAAGTGACCACCACAAGCCTCAAACCTAATTTGCTTGCCTGTGTCTGGGTCTACTTCCCATATTTCAACACCGATATCTCTAAGGTTAGATACAACACGATCCTCTTCACGATCACCAGTCTCAAAAAGTCTCAGCATTCGCCCAGAGAAACTAGGCGTCCACGCATGTCTAAATTGATACCACAAAGCGCGGCTACACTTATTACCAATCTGTGATCCGCCAAGGTGAGGTCTGTGTTCATTTTTTCGTTTGACCTCATACTTTTCAAAAATGAGCCGCACAGTTTCTGGTATCATGTATCTTTCTAAATTCATCTTACTCTCCATCTACTCATAAAATGGGGCGAAAAAATACGCCCCATCCTTCAGTAGATTATTTTTTCCACGGTGGTGTTGCGGCAGTAGCTGTCTCAGTAGCTATTGATGTTGGAGATCGCGTATTACCAGTAGCTTCATATCCTTTTACATTGTTTGATGCCTCGTAGCCATTTGATGCAGGGGATACAGCCACTTTGACCATCAGTGGCTTGTCGAGCAACTCAATACTATCCTTTGGGTTGTTCACACCAACAGAGCGACAGATTGATGACAGACTGCGCTGTGCAATTTCTACTGCTGTCGAATTTGGGTTTTTTAAGTTTAGACGATCCCAAACTTTCCGACCCTTAAATGCGCCACTGACAATCTCAATTGTTAATTCTAGGTATGAGCCTGTGCCAGCTTTAGTTGTTTTCTCTTCTCTACTAACAATTACTGCTTCGTACCAATCCGCTGGCAGGGGATTGCTTGACTGTGTTGGCTCATGGTCGAGCGCGTTAAATCCGTTTAAGTCCATTTGAGTTCTCCTACTCTGTTAAATATTTAGAAAATGGGTTGCCGCCTTCAAGTGTAAATGGCAGTGGTTCAGTAATGTTGAACCGATTTTTAGTGACGCTTGACGCCTGTGGGAAGCACAGGATCTCACGTTCACCTGTAGAAATGGCTCGTATTTTATCGCCATCTCCGCGCGTAAATGTCTTCAGTCGGATTAGCCCCACCAAATCGACGTTGTCAGTATAATGAGGTAAAGACTTCTTGTGCAAGCGAACCGTGTATCTTTGGAACGCATCCATATCTGGCAAGTCCAAAGTCTCAGTGTCGGCGTGACCAATGAAGACCACATTCATTCCAGTTTCATAGGCAAGAGATCCTGCCCATTCTCTGATTTGGCGGTGCTTCTCTGATGCCGCACCATACCCAGCTCCATATCCACCACCAGCTTGGTTGATAGACTTTGATTTTGGGTCAGCCGCTACAATTTCGCTCTCGATAAGAGTAGCCAACTGAGTTATCGAATCTAAAACCAATGTCTTAAACTCGTGCTTCTCTGTAGCCAGAACCTCAATTGCACTTAAAACGTCAGTAGATGATGTAGCCAATGGGAACAAACTTACGTTGTCATTGCCTGTAAGTGACGCTGTGCCATCCTCAGTACGAATAAAGACTGGCTTTGGGAACATGGCGGCTAGGGTTGTCTTTCCGAGACCGCCCTCCCCAAATAAGGTAGCTATGATAGGACGCTGACCTGATGGTTTAGATAGTGATTTTAAGTTTATAGACATTACCAATCCCCCCTAAAGACAGAGGCAAATACCTCGTCTAATATTTTATTTATTTCTTCCATTATTTTCTCCTTCTACAAAAATTAGATTTTCATGTTCAGACCAACGTGTTAGTTTACGTTCCAATCTGATCTGCTCTGGGCTTTTAGACATGCCATCTATAAACGTCACAGACTTCAACGCTTCGGATAGCATGACCAATTCATTGGCAGTAAGCTCCATTATTTTAACTCCACTTTTATGCCAACCTTGCCAGCTTTTGTTGTAAACGCCTTTGCAACTTTTGCCCAAAGGCGTGGTTCTTTTTCCACTAAGTATCTGCATCCAGCGGCGTCAGCACTTACACTGACTTTTACTGGGTGCATGTTTTCTGGAATTTTATCTTTAATTTTATCCCACGCGATTGGATCAACCTTACGAGACACAGGCTGTGTCAATGTAATTTTGTAATCTTGTAATGTGTGAGTAATTGAGCCTTCATCTTTAGCATCTAGTGCCGCGTTGATTTGCTCTTCTATCGCGTGACGCTGTGCGATAATTTCTTTTTCTTGCGCCTTTACCAACAGCCAATCAGCCGCTAATCCGTCAATATTGCTCATGGCAATCTCCTTTTTTTTTCTCTCTACAAAAACTTGTTTACAGGAAGATTTACAGTCTGTAAAGATATATTTACACATAATGCAAAAAAGGAACAAAATTATGCAAACACTACTACCACTAAACGATATACGTCAGGCGTTGCAGGATCGACGCTTAACGGTAGTCGCAGAGAAGTGTGGCCTCTCACATCCAACAGTAAAAGGAATCGCATCAGGGGATGGGGTTGATCACATCAGCCTAACCACTTGGAAAAAACTTAGCCAATACTTGAGCGAAGAAAAATGAATTTTGAACTAGAAGACTACTGCTCAAAGTTAGGATGGTATCTAGTCACAATACCTGCTGGCTCTAAAGGGCCAACGAGATTTGGTTGGCAACAACCAGAGAAGGCATTGTCAGATCCAGATGCGGCGCGTCAGTATTATGAGCAGAACCCGACCCACAATGTTGGTCTACTACATGGTGCGTCAGGAACATGCGCGGTGGACATAGACCATTTGGAGAATACCAAGCTGATCTTCGAGGAGCTGGGCATAGATTTCTCTGAGCTGATGCAATCTGCACCACAAATCATTGGGCGTGAAAATCGTGGCAAGCTGATATTCAAGGCTCCACCTGATTTAATCACACACAAGATATCGTGGCCTGTAGAGGGAGATCCACGCAAGACCGAAGTGGTATTTGAATTACGCGCAGGCTCAGTCCAAGATGTGTTGCCGCCAAGTATTCACCCAGATACAGGTAGGCCATACGAATGGGCAGGCCGCTCGATCTTCGATGGATTGCCAGAGCTACCGCCACAGCTCCTGACATTGTGGAGAGACTGGGATAAGTTTCGTCCACAGCTACAAGACATCTGCCCTTGGAAGAAGAAGGCAGAGTTCCAGCCAACACGAAAGCCACGCCCAAAAGGCAACAACACATCCGTGATCGATCAGTTCAATGACGCGCACGATATGCACACCCTGCTGGTTCAGTATGGATACAAGCCAACGTCTAGGGATCGATACCTATCTCCCAACTCTACGTCAGGCTTGGCAGGTGTAAAGTTATTTGAGGATGGCAGAGCTTACAGCCACCACGCCTCCGATCCGTTTGATAATGCACATACCTTTGATGCATTTGAATTGTGGTTACAGTTTGAACATATGGGAAACGTACAGAAGGCGGTCAAGGAAGCCGCCCAGATTTTGAATGTAACCCAAGACCCAGACCACGAATATGATCGTGAGGCAATCGAGCATGGCGCACGAGTCGCCGCAAATATTATGACTACCCCGAAAATAGGCGGCCATTTTCAGGATAGTCCGACTGGCAATATCCCAGAGCATTTATCAAGTGTCCCCGGTATTCTTCAGGATGTGGTTAATTACTACACTGTATCTGCAATCAAACCCCAACCTCAGTTCGCAGTTCAGTGCGCCCTAGCATTTGGATCGGTAGCGATGGGACGCCGCTGGGTTACAGACCAGCGCAACTTCTCCAGCCTCTACTTCCTAAATATTGGTGAGACAGGATCTGGAAAGGAACACACGAAGACTGTCATCGAGGAATTACTAGAGCAGTCTGGATTGGATGATCTAATTGGCCCAGCAGGTTACACGTCAAGTGCAGGTGTTTTGTCTACACTAACTAAAAAGCCAACGCATGTATCTGTAATTGATGAACTTGGGCGACAGTTAAAGGCGGCATCTGCAAAAGGGATGCAACATAAAGCTGACGCAATAACTGCGATTATGGAATGTTTTGGACGCCAAGATGGTACACTAAGACAGCAGGGATACGCAACCAATACAATGAAATCGGCAGACGCTGAGAAGCTAGAGAAGGTGGTCAAACGTCCATCTCTCACTCTAGTTGGCATGTCAACGCCATCAGAATTTATGCAGGCAATCGGTGGCGGTGATGTTGCATCTGGATTGCTCAATCGTTTTATAATTGTGAAGTCTGAAATTGGTGTGCAGATGTCCCA
>ENA-ORXF01000873-ORXF01000873.1-marine-metagenome-genome-assembly--contig:-NODE-873-length-20573-cov-5.913251_pt1 | contig 20573 bp, 17 predicted proteins | sample MGYA00237864_ERZ511476 | MGnify/ENA primary metagenome ERZ511476 (study PRJEB26306, sample SAMN06343908) | marine metagenome | isolation source: coastal waters | place: Atlantic Ocean: West Antarctic...
GATGATGATAGAGGTTGGATGTACTTAGAATGGGATAAAGAACCAGAGTTCTTTACTTGGAAAGATGCACCAAAATACAGAACGATTGCATTATCTAAACTGTTAGATGACCCAGATAAGTTTCTAGTACCAAAGACAACAGTAAAGATAACACTAGATATAGATATTTCTTATGAAGAAGCAAATTTTATTAAGGATACATTTGTAGAAACATACAAGTTACGTGATGTAACGTTAGTGCCAGTCAAAAGTAATGAACATGAAAATGACACTGGTGCTGAAATACATTTTGAAACAATAGATGAAATTGTCGTGTCACAGTTAGCGTCATTAGATAATAACGGCAGTTTTGATAAAAACATACTTATCGAAATATATAATAACTTATGAAAAAGATATTAATCACTGGAAGTCGTAAGTACGGCTTGTGCGAGGCTATTTGTAATCTGTTTGATACAATGCCCGATATAGAATATGAAACTGCTAGTAGAAGCAATGGCTACTTTTTAGACACAAGTGAAGGTCAGAAAAAATTGGCAGAAAGATATATTGAAGGCGACTTTGATATATTCATAAACAATTCTGCAATCTGGAAGTTCCAACAAGTTATGATTGTCGAATCTGTATTTAATGCGATGGAAGAAGCAAATAGAAAAGGACATATTATAAACATAGGGTCAACTGCTGATACAGGTGTAAAAGGAAGAACTTGGAGATATCCAACAGAAAAGAAGGCACTTAAAGCATACAACAGAGATTTGACTTACAAAGCAATGGGTGGCAGTAACATAAAAACAACGTTAATTTCACCAGGAAGTTTAACAACATCAAGTGTTATGAAGAAACATCCAGATAGAAAACTAATTGATGTAGAGTATATAGCAGAGTTAGTAGTATGGACAATTAGTCAACCAGAGTACATCAACGTCAACGAATTATCAATTGACCCAATACAATTTGGAACTTACGCAAGAGAGGTATAAGTTTGTTAATAATTAAGAACATAACAATAAGAAATTTTATGAGTGTGGGCAATGTGACCCAGGCTGTGAAATTAGACCAGGATGAACTGACTTTAGTCCTAGGTAATAATATAGATTTAGGTGGTGATGGTTCTCGTAACGGAACTGGCAAGACCACTCTAATCAATGCGTTGTCATACGGACTATATGGCAAAGCACTTACAAATATTAAACAGAATAATCTAATCAACAAGACTAATGGCAAAGGCATGATGGTCACAGTTGATTTTGCATACAATGGAAATGAATATCGTATTGAACGTGGTCGTTCTCCAAATGTATTTCATTTCTTAAGAGATGGTATGGAACTTGGTGAGAACAGTGTAGAGAACGCTGGTCAAGGTGAAATGCGAATGACCCAGTTTGAAGTAGAGAGTATCATTGGTCTTTCTCATGCAATGTTCAAACATATTGTTGCACTTAACACATACACTGAACCATTCTTGTCATTACGTGCAAATGACCAAAGAGAGTTAATTGAAGAACTTCTAGGAATTACAGAACTATCTCGTAAAGCAGAAGTTCTAAAAGAGATTTCAAAGAATACAAAAGAACAAGTAAAAGAAGAAGAATACACACTAAAAGCAAAAGAAGATACAAATGCTCGTATTCTAAAAAGTATCAAAGACATTGAACGTAGACAAAGAGTTTGGACTACTAAACAAACAACTGATATAGAAGCATTAGAGTCCGCACTTAATTCTCTATCTCATATTGATATCAAAGGTGAACTTGAGCAACATGCACTGTTGGTAACTTACAATGAAAACTTGACTGCTAAAAACCAAGCAACAACTTGGATTAACAGTATTACATCAGACACAACAAAGCAATCAAACTTAATTGAACGATTAAACAAAGAAATAGTATTGATTGAAGAACATAAGTGTCACTCGTGTGGTCAAGAAATTCATGATGAGAAACAAGAGGAAATTCTTCTAAGTAAGAATACACTAAAGAACGAAGCAGTAGAACAAGTATCTACAAACGATACTTCGTTAAAAGAACATAATACATTAGTTGAGAGTATTGGTAGCATAGGTGACAAGCCTGTTACGTTCTACCCTACATTATCTGATGCATACGAACATCAAAATTCTGTAGACAAACTAGTAGAACAGATTGAATCGAATAAGAATGTAGAAGACCCATACGCAGAACAAATTGCTGACATGCGTGACAGTGCATTAGAAGATGTTGATTATGGTCATATGAATTCTTTAGTTTCATTACTTGAACACCAAGACTTCCTACTGAAACTACTAACTAACAAAGACAGTTTTATTCGTAAAAAGATTATAGACCAGAACTTAAGTTATTTAAATTCTCGTCTAGCACATTACTTAGATAAGTTAGGATTACCACATGATGTGATATTCCAGAGCGATTTAACAGTAGAAATTACTGAGTTAGGTCGTGATTTAGACTTTGATAACTTATCTAGGGGTGAAAGAAACCGACTTATATTAGGTTTAAGTTGGAGTTTCCGTGACATATTCGAGTCATTATACAGCACAATTAACGTGTTATTCGTTGATGAATTGATAGATAGCGGAATGGATACCAATGGTGTCGAATCGTCACTTGCTATTCTTAAGAAGATGGCAAGAGATGGAAATAGAAGTGTATTTTTAATATCACACAAAGAAGAATTACAAGGACGGGTCGAAAGCGTTCTTAATGTAATAAAAGAAAATGGTTTCACAAGTTTTTCTCATGAAGAGGAAAGCGCCATATATAAAACACAGGAGTAACATATGAGTACTAACGCAGAAATTATGGAAGCAATTGAAACATACCAGGCAGAAAATGCTAAGTTTGAAGAAAAAGGTGTAAAAGCCTCAGCGGCTCGTGCCAGAAAAGCACTAGGCGATATCGGAAAACTTACAAAGGTACGTAGAGCAGAAATCCAAGATAAAAAGAACAATATGTAAGTAATCAGTATGGAAGAATATATCCCAAAGTTCTTAGATATGATGTACGATGAAGAGATTGCAAAACATCTCACTATCGAAGAAGTGCGGGATGCATTCCATACAAATCAGATTGAAAGTAAAAAACAAGCAAGCCTAGCCTTTGATGCCATAAGTGATAATACCAATAGAGTATTATACATCGGCTCATGGCTAGGCTTTCTTACTCGTGCAATGATTGAAAAATATCCTAATATAGATTTCTATGAAATTGACATGGACACAAGATGCAAAGCCATTAGTGGTAGATTTAATTATATGTTCAGAAACTATCTTGGACATGAAACTATAGATATTGATGATTTCAAAAGAATTAACGGGTTTGATACTATTATCAATCTTAGTTGCGAACACATGTCAAAAGATTGGTTCGATAGAATTAGACCAGGCAAAAAACTTGTTATACAAAGCAATAATCTAGTAATCGATGACCATATAAACAATTGTAAATCACTAGATGATTTCAAAAGCAAATATCCTCTCAGTGAGATACACTACGAAAACACATTAGAACTTAACGTATTCAATAGATTTACTTTAGCAGGTGTAAAATGAAATTCACAGATGGCGTAGATAAAAGTCTATTACCCAAAAATATACTTATATTGAATGGTCGTAAAAAATGGGAAACTCTAGTAGAGTTTTGCTTACAGTATGATATTAATTTTAAGATGTTTGAAGTCGAGGCTGGTGATAAGTTTAATGTAAGTGAAAAATTAAAACCTTATATCACATTTCTTCTGCCAGACCAATATTATAATCCACAATATTACATAGACACTTTAGATTTTGAACCTGAATACATTTTAAATTGCAGAGATGATTTCTCGGGCACTACTTTAGAATATGAACTTTCTATACACTATGATTCTAAAACACGATTTGATGAACGGGCTTTAAATTTCTTTACATCAAAGAAAGAACAAGACAGAGTGTGCAAGTTAATGAACATACCTACCTTAGGCGAGGGAAGCATTGATGATAAAATCATAGTAAAACTAGACAAGGGATATGGTGGCGGGACCAATTATAAAGTCGTTGATAAAAAAGATTACATACCAAAAGAAAATGATTTTACACAGAGATACATAGATTACGAATGTACCATAATGCAACATGTGTTAATTGATAATGATGGTGAGTACCACATATACAATTATAGTATGGGCAAATTTGGAGATGACAATGTAGTGAGTAATAACATTGCGTATCTATATCTATATCCTTGGGTAGACTTTGCAGAAGAAGATATTGCTATCGTAGAAGAATTTTATAGAAAGTTGAAAAACCACATAACTGTTAAAAACAGAATTTTACTTGTTGAATTTTCTAAAGAAAGAAAAACTGGTAAATTACATTTCCAAGAATTAAATTCTAGACCTTCTGGAGAATTTGAATTAGGCACCTTCGATTGGAATATTGGCAAGTTCAACACATTAGTAGATTTGTTCACAAACAATGTAGAAGATGAAATAGATTACTATCAACAACGTTTAGAAATATATTTCGATAATGTCTTCAATAATGAATTATTTGGATGGGGCACATATGATGGATTAAAAATAGAAAATCTCCCATATTCACGAAAAATAAAAACATGGAACACAAAGTAAAATGGACACAAGCGACTTTGTAATAGAACTTCCACAAATAGAATTTAATCCTAATGACTTCTTAAGTTTCATAGACAACTATGAATTCAAAAACTATGTGAGTTCATATGGAAACAAGACACCACAAGATGTATGTTACGATAAGAAACTATTAGAAGAAGATGTAATACGACACTATCTTAATGTCTTTAAAGACTTCAATATAAGTTTTGATTACATTGATGCTTCTAAAGGCACAGGATTTGCTGGTTGGCAGTTAGTTGCTGGTGATTTTAGAAATCAAGGACTAGCACGACACATCGATACCTATCGACCAACGTGTATAACGTTTCCACTTACATTCCCACAATCAATAGACTTCCACGAAACAGATGAAACTGAAGATATATTGTTCACATATCAGTATCCTTCGTCTATTGTGATACTAAACTCGGGTACTAAATCACATTCAGTTAGCCCAACAACCGATACCAGACTGCAATTCCAGTTCGATTGCTACAATTCTTGGGAAGAAGTGAACGAATTAGTTAAATTATTATATAAATAAAACTGTAAAAAGGGTTGACATTGTGTTATAGTTATGTTATTATTAATGAATCAACGAGTGTCTATGTCTCCTCTAAACCTCTCTCATCGACATTGGTACTTGTTGTAGACTCTACTTAGTAGAGTTAACACTTTAGAATTGAATAATCTTTCAATTTCAAAGTAAGATGGGTCAGACCTTAACGTACCATCCATAAAAAAGAACAAAAAGGGGTAAGGCGGAAAACCTGGTGTCATTAATTGATACTGGGTTTTTCTTTACCTAAATATACCAATACTATTGAGAGAAATCACATAAAAATGAATTACATTGAAAAGATGAAATGGATTGGAACGGGCATGTTTGTCTGTGCAGGCGTATTGATATCTATCAATATTCCAGAGTCTAAGTGGGCGTTTCCAATATTTGCAACGGGACACATCATAGCAATCTATGTATTTGCCACGCTGAAAGACAGGCCATTGCTTGTTCAGAATATGTTTTTCTTGTGTATTGACATGATAGGAATCTATCAGTGGTTGTTAAAACCTATATTTTTTGGTTAACACTACTAAGATACTCTTTAAGAATATTTGAACTTCCTACTCGTACATTAATAATGCCATTGTAGTAATCATCTGTTTCAAGTACTCTACGGTCAAATTGTTCTTTGGCTTCTACATAACTTAATGCACCACGACTCGGGCAATAGTGTAAAATCTCACGTGTAAAATTCTCTGGACCATATTTTTTTACATCAGCATTCAAATGGTCAGACGAACCCCAATAGGTTCTCCAATCACTTTCTTTAAATCCACGCCTTTTGTTCTTTCTTCCTTTAAGAGGTGGTTTAGTAGTCTTAAATCTTGCTAACTTCTTACCTACGTATTTGCGATTATTCACAAGATTCGTAATTAGATACACAAATCCCTCAACATTCTCAGGTAAATCATTTACAACTTTATTATTATATGTCCAATTACTCATTATTATCTCATTGTTTATATCTTAATAGGTCTAAAGACCTAATATCTTCAGAAATTTCTTTTCGTTTCACTCAAAGAACATTTCATTGATATTTATTTCTTCCATATAATTATATATCTATATTATAAACTGCTTGATAGTTTGGAAGACACAATTGCCCATCCGCTGGAGCAATTGCTAAAAAACTTGATAAGTTCATCAGATTCCATGTCTAAGTTAGCCACTAGTAATGGCGAGGTCGGTTGACGATTCCCTCTTAACTTAGTATTGCGTCTTGCGACTCAACGGCACCTTGATTAATCCACATAGAATAAAATTTAATCAAAGTCGATAGTAATATATCTATCAGCAGTGTGTACATTTCTGTACGGTAAATACTAGTCATCCATGTACCTTTAGAGTACTGGATGTTTTACGTTACAAACAGTCGGTGTGGTTAACGAGAAGCAGTGTCGGAGTTCATCCCAACTTATCTGAACGTATGGTTCTCATACGCCCTCAATCCCGAGTCGGCATCCCGACTAACAGTTCCACTATGTATTGTTTTATTAGAATCATTATTAGCCATAATATCTTTAGATTTTGTATCGGGGAGGGGAATTTTATTAGATTTGAAAATTATTTGAATCGATTTGTATTAGTTATGTTCACCATACTAACATAAAGAATCAGTGATGTCAACCCTTTTTATAACTTTTTTATAAAATAGGTGTTCCAGCCTGTTTGCTTAACTCAAAGTTATCAGAGACTATCTCGTTTAGGTACCTTAAATGATTCGCCGGCATACCATGGAGTTCAGATATACCCACTCCACCACGCATAAACCACGTTAGTTTATATAGGGACTTGTGTAGAGTATCAAGTGATTGGTGGTAGGACTCTTGTTTCTCTGAAACTTGGATATCGCTGGCAGTCTTCAACCAGCGGAGGAAAAATTTACAGGATTCATCTCAAATGTAACCTTTTCTTTCTTTTCACATGCTTCGCATGTAAACTCAAATGTTGATATCTCTCCTAAATCTGGTGTAACTGAAGAAACAGCATCGTTTACTTTTTTAATAATCTTTGTTGGAACATTGTTCATAAACTCTTTAAGAGACTCTTTATCAGTTACTACTGTGTCCGGAGTTTCGATTCTATCAACGGCACTCAGCAATAAGTCGATGTTCTGTTGAGAAACTTTTCTGAAACTAATAGCAAATTGTTTCGCCATTTCCATCTCATCGCCCTCTTCAGTTTCTGTTTTTTGAATACTACCTAGTATTCTAGCCTGTTCAACTTCCATTAATGCTAATCTAGTTATACTCTCCAATTTTGGCGGAGTTATAAAAATTTTAAGGTCCTCGTATTCAATAGGCGCAATATCTCCGATATCTGGAAACTTATCAAGGATATGATTTAAATCTATGTTGTAATCTGCTTGTTCTTTACACTCACTACAAGTGTGTGTATGTTCTATGTCTTTGCCATAAGTTGCATATTTGATTGCAAGAAAAATTAGTTCAGCATCTATGTTGCATAGTTCTCTAGGATTTGGAATAGAGGGCACACAACTGTGGATAAGATTTATTAATGCCTCTCCGTTAAGTAATTCGTCAGGATTTTGCATTGATATTTCATCAATAGCAGTCATCGGAAGTATGGGTAACTCGTCCAATACAGTTTTTTCTATTTCTGGATTAAATCTGCCACCAGTTGGAATTTGTACATATATTCCCGGTTTACGGAAATATTTGGATAATGGGTTCTCATTGGTGTTCATTTGTTTGTCCTTTGATAAATACAGTATAATGAAGTTAGTAATTATGTGTATACTTAATTATTTATCTTTACCAATAACTACGAAGTTTTTATAACGAATTTAAGGGTTTTCATGGCAGACGAACAAGATGTTTTTATTTCGGGTATAAGTGGCAGTATTGCTCAATGGGGCACAGAAGCCACTGCATCGAAAATGGAATCAACATTAAAACAAATATCGGCACAAAATACTGCGATGATACAACTGATGACCGCAGTAAAGAATGGCGAGTCTGTCACACAGAAACAATTGCAAAGTGCAGTGAACGCCACGAAACAAGGAACAAAGGCAACACAGTCTGCATCGAAGAAAGATTCATCTCAAAATGCGACATCTCAGGGATTGATGAAAAGCACAATACAGTCTATCAAAGATGGCTGGAGTAATTCATCATCTGGTATTATTGACCAATTAAGAAAGAACCAATTAGAAGAGTCAAAAAATGCAAAAGCACTTAAAGTCTTAATGGGATCTGGCATGAGCAGAGAAGATGCCGCACAAACAATCAAAAATGAGCAGAGAGATAAGAAAACAGCGGGCATGATGAAGGCTATGGCAGGCTCAATTATCGCTTTTTCAGTGGCTGCAGATGAAGCCGCAAAAGTTGGATTTTCACAAAGATTTGATATGGCGACAGAACTACGTCAGTCTGGTTTGATGAATGGTCTTGGTGCTGTAAATGAAGGCATGATATCCATAGCAAAGACAGTAACTGAAACTGGATTTACTTTCGGACAAGCGGCAGAATTTACTAAACAATTTTCTGAGGCGGTTGGTGTAGTGGGTGTAAAGAGTACACTAGAATTTGTTAATAGCATGGCAACGGGTCCTGCTGGACTAATGACACAATTTGCTATGGAATTCGGCGATGTTGCTCATTTGTCTGGTGAATACTTAGACTCACTGAGGATTTCAGGTCAATTACACGGCAGAGACCAACAGCAATTAAGAGCGGGTATGGATAGTTTCATGTCTAATGTCCAGGCTACATCTAATGTATTAAAAATTTCAATGCAAGAGGCCGCATCCCTGTTAAAAAATAGTTTAGATACTGAACAACGAGGTATGCTTTTAACTCTTCCTAAAGAAATACAATCGTCTCTCAAATCTGGAATGGAGATGATGGGCGGAATGAATAATCCGTTAGGCGACTTAATAGCAACAAGACTAGGCGCAGGAAAAAATCAGTTCATGCAGACCTCACAATTTGCAGAAATGTCAGGTTCAAGGGCTGGACAAGAAATGATAGCATTTGCCAATCAAGCGGCAAGTATATTAGAAAATGGCGGTGATGAAGCATTTCAACAATTTCTAGGAGGCCAAGGAACAAATTTTATCGATAATCTTATTGCTTCGACTAGTTCGGCGGCAAATAGAGGCGTAGCAATGACTGACGGAACAATGGCATTGATAGCAGAACTAGCCAAAATGAGACAAACCTTGCCTGAAATTGGTCAAAAAATCTCCGGTGGCGGTAGAGCCGACCAAGCAGAATTAAAATTAAGAGATGTTGGCAGAACAGGCCAAGTTGCGGCAGAAGCGGCCGTTAACGCTCTAATGCCTGGATATATAGCCAATATAGAGAAGTTAACTGAAACTAATAGAAACTTCGCAGAACAGGCATCAAAGACAATTATCTCACATGCTAATGTCATCGATGGATTGATTAACTCTGCTGGAGTTGTTGAACGTTCAATAACAGGATTGGGAACGATTTTCTTAGGCCTTGGCCAAGCGGCAGGTATGGGCGTAGATTTTGTCGGTAATCTTGCGCCGATTGTTGGTACAAATATAATGAGCAATGATGAAAGAGACGCTCGTTCTTTCACTGCTCCTGGAACTGGAGACGGGCGTACTATTAATAATAATCAATCAGCAGACTTTTCTAAATACGCAAATGATATGATTAAACAAATTAATTCCGATAAAAACGCAACCATTGAACAAAAACAAGCAGAATTAGAAACTCTAAAAAACACACTAACATCTCTAATGGGGACCGGATATGCGGACGGAGCAAACGGCAAAACAATGTTGGAGTCTCAAATTAAATTATTGGGTAAACTTGAAATATTAATTGGTACATTATCACAGTGATAGGGTTGACAATGTACACGGAATGTGTTAATATAGATAAAATTAGGATAAAATTATGACCTGGAAAAAGTACTTTAAAACATATGATGGTGTACCACGCCCATCCACAGATGCTACTGGACCCGCATCTAATAATGCATCGAGTTCAAAATATAGCAGTTGGCTGCCAGAAGTCTATATGGGACAACCCAATAGAGCCCAAAGATATGGGCAATATGACCAAATGGATATGGATTCAGAAGTTAACGCGGCATTAGATACTATTGCTGAGTTTTCTACGTTGTTTAGTGAAACCACTAAATTGCCATTTAATATTCAGTTCAATGATGACCCATCATACACAGAGAATGAGGTACTTCAGAAATCATTGCGCCAATGGTGTTCAATGAACAAAATGAACAAACGTATTTTTAGAATTTTTAGAAATACAGTCAAATATGGTGACCAATTATTCGTAAGAGACCCAGAAACATATAAGTTATATTGGGTAAATCCAGCGAAAGTAGAAAAAGTTGTTGTAAACGAAGGTAAAGGCAAGAAAATTGAAGCATATTATATCAAAGACTTAGATATTAATATGCAAAGTCTTAACATTACTGCGGACACAGTAAAACTATCACAGACTGGTAGCCAGAAGATGGGTATTCCTACGTCTACTGCTGGTATGCAACAGAGTTATTCTTCTGGTGCAGAAGGTGGTTCTCGATTTGCACAAGATGTAACGACAACGGCGATTGACGCCAAGCATGTTATTCATGTATCTTTAAGTGAAGGTATCGACCAATACTGGCCTTTCGGCACAAGTATGCTTGAGCCTGTATTTAAAGTATACAAGCAAAAAGAATTATTAGAAGACTCTATCATTATCTATCGTGTTCAAAGAGCGCCAGAACGTAGAGTATTTTATATTGACGTTGGTGATATGCCAACTCATAAAGCACGTCAACACTTAGAACGTATTAAGAATGAAATTCATCAACGAAGAATCCCATCTAAAACTGGTGGTGGTGCTAACGTTGTTGATAGTGCATACAATCCACTTTCTATCATGGAAGATTACTTCTTTGCTCAAACGGCTGAAGGTCGTGGTTCTAAAGTTGAAACACTACCAGGTGGTGAAAACTTAGGTGAAATTGATGACTTGAAATTCTTCAATGATAAACTATTAAGAGGTTTACGTGTGCCACCAAGTTATTTGGGTGGTATGGATGCAAATGGTTCTGCGTTTAATGACGGTAGAACTGGTACTGCAATGATACAAGAGTTTAGATTTACGAAATATTGTGAAAGACTACAACAACTTATTGTCGAAGAATTAGATAAAGAATTTAAGATGTTCTTAAAACATCGTGGTGTTATGATTGAAAGTAGTTCTTTTGATTTGTCATTCAACGTTGTTCAGAACTTTGGCAAGTATCGTCAAGCAGAAGTAGACCAAGTAGCAATGAATGTATTTACAAGTATCGAAGGTGCAGATTACGTTAGTAAGCGTTTTGCAATGAAACGCTTCTTAGGACTTTCTGAAGAAGAAATCTTAGAAAATTCAAAGTTATGGAAAGAAGAACGTAACGTTGATGACCCAATGCAAGGCAGTGATGACGGACTTAAAGGGGTTGGAGCATCTCCAGGACCTGCAGGTGGCGACTTTGATGCTGGAGGCGATGACTTCGATGACTTAGATAGTGATGATGCAGATGCAGATGCCTCAGTTATTTCTGGTGATGAATCTGGCGGTTCAGACACTGATACTGACGTGGATGCATAAATACTAGTATGAAATATATTGAAATAAATGAAAACTATTCACCAGAAGATGATGATTTTACGGCTATCGACTTAAGTGATACTCGTAAAACTCGTCTGACTCTTGTGCATCTTTCTAAATTAAGAAAAATAAGAGAATATAGAAAGTTTCAAAAAGCATCAGAAGATGTACAAGTTAAGAAACAGTATGGACCGGCAGATGCAACAGCGGCTGGTGGTGCTGGAGAATTAGACTTATAATATCTGTATTTTGCTATTAAGTATAGTTTTAAAGAATAGTAAAACTTACTAAATATCTTAGGTTAAGAGCAATAACCGAAAAAACTGCTCATTTCCGAGTGTATTATCCATATACTCACTTAATCCCTATAAATACTTGTGTATGAAACCCACTATAGACTTATTATTAGTTTATGTGTGTGATTCTATAACCCTGCCGCAATTGCGTGGTATGAATAAGATTTTTAAGGAGACTTATAATGTCAAGAAGTACACTAGAACAAGTGCTAGAATTGTTAATCAATGAGGAAACTGCAAAAGCCGAATCGCTTTTACATGACTTTGTTGTTGAACAAGCACGACAAATCCACGAGGATTCTCTTAACGAAAGCGACACAGTTGTAGAAGAAGAACTTGAGGAAATAGAAGAGTCAGAAACTTTGGTAGACGATATCGAAGAAGATTCTGATGAAATTGAAAATGAAGAAATCTTTGACGATGAAGACGTATCAGACGAAGAGGCTATTGATGACTTAGAAATGAGTGATGAAGAAGCACCTGCTGAAGATATGGAAGACAGAGTAGAAGATTTAGAGTCAGCGTTATCAGACCTAGAAGCAGAATTTGAAAAAATTATGTCAGGTGAAGAAGATAATGCAGAAGATGAAGATGAAGAAGGCGAAGACATGGACATGGATATGGACATGGATTTAGATATTGATGAGCCAGAAATGGAAGAGTCAGTTGAAGAAACTTTCGAAGAAGCAGAAGAAACTGATGAATCAGTTGAAGAAGCGGCATCTGAAGACTTAGACGAAGACGAAAAGTTGGAAGAGTATACTATTCCAGCAACTGCTAAAGAAGGCGATGATGGAGAAGGTTCTTCACCAGTAGCCAAAGATGGTGGTGCAGACGAAAGTGATGCAGGACCAGTTGGACAAAATGATGGTAACACATCAGGCGGCTCAGCAACAGCAGGAGATATGAAAACAGGTAATGTAAACACAGTTGGTAACAAGAAAGCACCAGCACCGAAAAAAGCCTAAGTAACAAAATATCTATTTGGAGAAACCAATGACAGTTCTTATTGAAAAATATACACATAATCAAGCAAACGTTAAGTCACGTATTGTTGAGAACGAGTCAGGTGAAAAGAGTATGTTTATGGAAGGTATTTTCGTCCAAGGTGACGTTAAGAATGCCAACCAAAGAATGTACCCTGTGAACGAAATTACTAAAGCAGTGGAATCAGTCCAGAAAAGAATTAAGGAAGGATATCCAGTGTTAGGCGAATGCGACCACCCACCTGAATTAACAGTCAATGTCGACCGTGTTTCACATATTATTGAAAATATGTGGATGGACGGCTCTGACGGATTTGGTAAACTAAAAATTGTTCCTACACCAATGGGTAACATTATCAGAACATTAATCGAATCAGGTGCCACTTTAGGTGTCTCGTCTCGTGGTTCTGGTGAAGTTGACCACGCTGGTAAAGTGAGCAATTATGAAATTATCACTGTCGATATTGTGGCACAGCCAAGTGCCCCGGACGCATATCCAAAAGCAATATACGAAGGATTAATGAACATGAATGGCGGCTACGAAACATGGAAGTTAGCACAGAGTGTTCAACACGACAAGTTCGCACAAAAGTACTTGTCAAAAGAAATAGTTAAGTTCATTAGAGAACTTAAACTTTAATAGAAGAAGGAGAACCAACAATGGCAACAAATGAAATCCTTGCTGGTCTTCTTGAGTCTGACGTTTTATCTGAAGAAGTTTCAGTGCAAATATCAGAGGCTTGGGAAGCACAAATAAATGAAGCAAGAGAGGAGATAACAGCCGAGTTGCGTGAAGAGTTCGCACAAAAGTTTGAACACGACAAATCAGTAATTGTAGAAGCCATGGATAACATGCTTTCAACAGCAATTAAAACTGAAATGGAAGAGTTCAAGACAGACCGTGAACAACTAATCGCAGAACGTGTTGCATATAAGAAAGCAATTTCTTCACATGCATCTCTCCTTGAAAAATTCATTACTTCTCAATTAGCATCAGAAGTTAAAGAACTTAGAGCAGACCGCACGAAAGTAAACGAACATTTAGATAGAACTAAAGAATTCGTTGTTAAACAACTTTCACGTGAATTGGCTGAGTTCCACGATGATAAACGTGATTTAGTAGAAACTAAAGTACGTATGGTAGCAGAAGGTAAAGAAATTCTTACTAAAACTAAGAATTCATTTATCAAACGTTCAGCAGAATTAGTCGAAAAGACTATCGAAACTGCTTTACGTTCTGAATTGGCTGTTCTTAAAGAGGACATCCAGTCGGCTAAAGAAAACGAGTTTGGCCGTAAAATTTTTGAAACATTCGCAGGCGAATTTATGACCTCACAATTAAGTGAAGGTACTGAAGTTGCTAAGATATCTAAAAAATTAGAAGAATCTGCATCCGAGATTGCTAAATTAGAAGCAACAATTACTGAAAAAGAAGAAGCCATTTCAAGCGTTTCAACTGCAAAGAAAGTGCTAGAAGACAGAATGGACCGAAACAAGGTCATGGAAAGTCTTTTATCGCCTCTAGGCAAAGAAAAGCGTACGGTAATGGTTGATTTACTTGAAACAGTAAAAACAACTAATTTAAAATCTGCATTTAAGAAATATTTACCTGCAGTTTTGAATGAGAACGTCTCAATAGAGGCAAAACAATCGTTAAATGAAGGCAAAGTAACAGAACACACTGGAGATAGAGGTGCAGAACAGATGGTTAGTTCAGTATCAGAATCACAGGGTAGCGATGCCAATATAATTCAGTTAAAAAAATTGGCTGGACTTAAATAATAACCAGAAACAGGAGAAAAAGATGGAAAATCTTTTCGAAGGAAATAACTGGGACACTACACGTGAAACACTTCTAGATGGTCTAGATGGTAACAAGCGTGACGTAATGTCGACAGTTTTAGAAAACACAAAACAAGCACTTACAGAAAGTGCTTCAGCAGGTGCATCACAGGCTGGTAATATTGCTACTTTGAACAAAGTTATTTTACCAATCATCAGACGTGTTATGCCTACTGTAATTGCAAACGAAATCATCGGCGTACAGCCAATGACTGGTCCAGTTGGACAAATTCACTCACTACGTGTGAGATATGCTGAAACTGTTGGTTCAACAACTGCAGGTTCAGAAGCACTATCACCTTTTGATATCGCTTCAGCATATTCTGGCGACGGTACTAATGCTCCGGCAGGTACAGCGTCAATGGAAGGCGATGCAGGTAACAAAATGTCAATTCAAGTGTTAAAGCAAACAGTTGAAGCGAAGACACGTAAATTATCAGCACGTTGGACATTTGAAGCGGCACAAGATGCTAATTCAATGCACGGCTTAGATGTTGAAGCAGAAATCATGGCAGCACTTGCTATGGAAATCACTGCTGAAATCGACCAAGAAGTTCTTGGTTCATTGGCATCACTTGCTACAGGTACAGCATCATTCGATATGAATGGTTCATTCACTGGTACTCCAACTTTCGTTGGTGACAGACATGCGGTACTTGCAACAATGATGAATAGAGAAGCAAACCTAATTGCACAACGTACTCGTAGAGGCGCGGCAAACTGGGCAGTAGTTTCTCCAGCGGCATTGACTGTACTACAGTCTGCTACTACATCAGCATTTGCAAGAACAACTGAAGGTACTTTTGAAGCACCTACAAACACTAAGTTTGTTGGTACTCTAAATGGCACAATGAGAATTTATGTTAATTCATATGCCTCAGATGCTACACCAGTACTATTAGGTTATAAAGGTCAAGGCGAAATTGACGCGGCTGCGTTTTATTGCCCATACGTTCCATTGATGTCTTCGGGCGTTGTGGTTGACCCATCAACTTTCGAACCAGTAGTTTCATTCATGACTCGTTACGGGTATGTTGAATTAAACAACACTGCATCATCACTTGGTAATGCGGCTGACTATGTATCGAAAATTGCAATGTCAAACCTTTCATTCGTATAATATATTATTATATAAATTGAATATAGAAAGCCACCTTAGGGTGGCTTTTTTATTGCCTATTTCTAAACCGATAAGATAAATACTGTTATAGATAACTTAATAGTATTTTTGGAATAGCATATGGCACGACAGATTAAATTTGATGATACTCTCTATTTAAAAGGAGGGGAATTAGTATTAGATAATGGCTCTAGTCCGGGCGTTATTTCTTCTCAAAATGGAACAGTTAAGATTGAGGGAAATCTTACGATAACTGGTACAACAACTACGGCATCATCCGCAACACTTTCTGTCGCAGACAACACTGTTATTCTTAATTCAAATGTAACTGGTACTCCTTCAGAGAATGGTGGTATCGAAATTGAAAGAGGAACATCAACAAACAAGTTATTGTTTTGGAATGAAGCGGCTGATAAATGGTCAGTTGGCGCAGAATCATTTCTGGCTGCCACATTTGAAGGTAATCTAATTGGTAACGTAACTGGTAATCTAAGTGGTAACGTAACTTCAACTGGCACATCGACATTCACAACTATTGACGTGAATGGTGGCAATATTGATGCAACAACAATTGGTGCAACTACCCCTGCCGCAGGCACATTCAGTGCTATTACTGGTGATGGTACAGCAATTACTAACGTTCTAGTAAATTACACAACTTCTAATTTGACAGAAGGCACAAACAAATATTTTACAGATGCGAGAATAGATACCCATTTAAATCAAAGTAATCCAAATGCTGGATATGTTCTTTCTTGGAATGGAACAGATTATGCTTGGGCTCCGAATTCAGGTTCAGTCACAGCAACTAGCACAACTACATTAACAAACAAATCTGGTGCAATCAGTCAATGGACTAACGATAGTGGATTTATTACAACTGATACTGACACAACTTATACAGCAGGTACAAATGTAGCCATAAGTGGCTCTAATGTTATTTCTGCAACAGATACAAACACTACATACACAGCAGGTACAAATGTAGCCATAAGTGGCACAAATGTTATATCTTCAACAGATACAAATACAACTTATACCAATCTATCTGAATTTACAAATGACAGTGGATTTGTTACATCTGACACTGACACAACTTATACAGCCGGTGCAAATGTATCTATAAGTGGTACAAATGTTATTTCGGCAACAGACACAAATACAACATATACTAATGTATCTGAATTTACAAACGATAGTGGATTCATTACAAGTGTTCCAGCACAATCATTTTCATCACTAACTAGCAAACCATCAACACTTGCGGGCTATGGAATTACTGACGGTAGTGGTTCTCTGGACTCCAACAATGATATTGATACACATTTAAATCAAAGTAATCCAACAAGTGGTTATGTTCTTTCTTGGAATGGAACAGATTACGATTGGATATCAAATGCAGGTGGTGGCGGTTCTTATGCAAACAGTGATGTTGACACACATTTAAATCAGAGTAATCCATCAAGCGGTCACGTATTAAGTTGGAATGGTTCTGATTATGCCTGGGTTGCAAATGCAGGTGGCGGTGGTAGTGTAACACCATCAAGTACTGATACATTTACAAACAAATCTGGTGCAATTAGTCAATGGACTAATGACTCAAGTTATTTAACTGAAGTTCCAGCACAATCATTTTCATCATTATCTGGCAAACCTACAACAATTTCTGGTTATGGAATAACAGACGCATTTGATGGAGCATATGCTTCATTATCTGGCAAGCCTACAACAGTTTCTGGTTATGGAATAACAGATGCATTTGATGGAGCATATGGCTCATTATCAGGCACTCCTACTATCCCCTCAGGTAATAAAATTATAGATTGGACAGTTGACGCAGGAACAAATATTCATGCTAGTAATTACACTAACACTGGAGACACAACATATACAGCAGGTGCTGGATTAACATTAACGGGTACAGTATTTTCAAACCCGGATCCAGACCAAACAGTGTCATTGCTTGGCACAGGTGCAACTGTTGTCACAGGAACATATCCTAATTTTACTATTAATAGTACAGATAATAACACAGATACCACATATACAGCAGGTGCAAATGTATCTATTAGTGGTAGTAATGTTATATCTTCAACAGACACGAATACAGACACAGACACTCAATACACTGCTGGCTCTGGATTAACATTAACAGGTACAGCATTTAGTCTAAATGCTTCTCCTACATTTACTAATATAACAACAGCAGGTTTAACAGTAACAGGCGCAGGCAATATAACACTTTCAAGTGGAAATGATTTATCGTTAACTGCAACAGATAGAGTAAAAGTAACAGGCACAACTCCATTTAGACTTGCAACAATGACTACAACAGAACGTAATGCAATTGCATTGGCAGAAAATGGTGATACGATTTATAATACTACCACAAATAAATTTCAAGGCTATGCTAACGGTGCCTGGGTAGATTTACATTAATGGAAAAAGAATATATTGTCATCTTAAATGCAGATGTTGACTTTGCAGAATTCAACCAAGAAATGATTGATAACACCGGTGCAGGTGTTATTCCAAATCGAACAGTTGTCGTAGCCGATGCCAGACTTGGTAGTCGCCGAAGCACTCACTACTCTTTAACAGACGAAGAAGCAGAACAACTAAAAAATGATTCTAGAGTACTTGCAATAGAATTGCCACCAAAAGATAGAGATGACCTGATATTTAAATTCAATTCAGTACAGTCTGGTAATTTTGCAAAAACAACATCTGATAGTGGAAGCCATTCTAATTGGGCACTACGTAGATGTATAGAAAGTACAAATATATATGGGGCAAGCAGTTATGACCCAGGCGGAGATTTTAAATATACACTAGACGGTGCGGGAGTTGATGTAGTTATTCAAGACTCTGGCATTCAGGCAGACCATCCAGAATTTTTTATGGACGATACAAGTGAATATGTTAGTACGACAGTTGCCAATGACAGTTCAAACGGTACATTGTTTGATAGACAAGTTACATCACACGGATTAAAGATTGTAGTTGCAGGACCAGGTAATGGTCCATTAACAGTGCCGACTTTATGGGCAGAGAAAGTAGCACAAGTAGTAAAACTATTAATAGACCCAACTGGTACTGGTATTAATATCCCTTATCAAAAGAATCTTATTGCGACTCTGGCAGGTTCTGCGGGAACAGTTCACGAAGGTTTGCCAACAGCACAACGAGTTGCTTATGGTGGAGGTCCAAGTTATTCTCCAAACTTTCTATTAGATGAAAACATTTCAAGTTATTCGGGATATCAGGCTTTCCTAGATGGTCATATGGCGAATGACATGGTATGGTATAAAAATACAAGTGGACCAGATCCGAGTGAACAAGATAGAGATATTGAAGAGATTATGGAACACTTATTTCATACTATACATTTGTTTGGAATATATGGTGCTGTTCCTGGTTCTGAAACTGCAATGAATTGGGCAGCATCAAGAAATCCAGACTGGCAAACTACAGAGTTACATCTTGCAATGGCACAAGCCGTCAGTGCAGGTAAATTTGACCCGAGTGGATATGGTCCTAACTGGGCAACTAACACAGAAGATGCCGAAAAAGCATACAAAGAGTATACGTATTTGCTTAATTGGGGTATGTGGGATATGAGTGCCTTTTGGGATGGTGCAAGTTTATCACCCGAGTGGACAGATGATGTGCGAACACCAGCAGGCATACAAACACACAATCCATTAGGATTTGCGATGTTTAACAAATATTTTGCACCAGTATTAAGCAAGCCAAGTTTTACAACACTAAAAAGTATATTCCTAGACAACAGTCTCGGAGAATCAGGATACATAGCACACACTAGTTACAACAGAGTGAAAGAAATAGATTGGTTTCTTGAAAGTGGATTATCTGGAACACAACATGCAAACCATTATAGAGATTATGATGGACATGGTACACACGTAGCCGGCACAGCGGTTGGAACAACTTATGGTTGGGCAAAAAAAGCCAGAATTTATTCTGTAAAACTCGCTGGATTAGAAGGCACGGGAGACACAGGAACAAGCCTTTCATCCACTGATGCATTTGATGTCATCAGAGTCTGGCATAATAGTAAATCTATTGACTCTGCAACAGGATATAAACGACCAACAGTGGTAAACATGAGTTGGGGGACTGTCGCCAATATTGGACCGGATTTTACAGTCATAACAGGTGTTAACTACAGAGGAACAACATACAATACCGGCAATGATGCACGATGGCATGAAAGTAATAATTATATGGCAGAAACGTATGGACTTATTGCTGATAAACATGCAGACAATAATTACCACGGCGCGGCAACAACTGCTTCTGTAGATACTGATATAGAAGAAATGATAACGGCTGGAATACATGTAATTTATGGTGCAGGAAACAGCAGTAATAAGATTGATGTGAGTACTGGGGTAGATTGGAATAATACTCTAGATATAAGTGGCACGCCGGCTGGATATTATCATCAAAGTGGTTCGCCATATTCCGCTGGTTCTATAAAAGTAGGCAGTATCGATTCGTCTCCATATAGCGCCGCTACAG
>ENA-ORXF01000884-ORXF01000884.1-marine-metagenome-genome-assembly--contig:-NODE-884-length-20389-cov-4.676004_pt1 | contig 20389 bp, 40 predicted proteins | sample MGYA00237864_ERZ511476 | MGnify/ENA primary metagenome ERZ511476 (study PRJEB26306, sample SAMN06343908) | marine metagenome | isolation source: coastal waters | place: Atlantic Ocean: West Antarctic...
ATGGCAACAGCAAGAACGCCTAAGGCAATAAATCCCTTTACGTAATCTTTATTAATAGTCATATGTTCGTCTCCTTTGTTAAGTGAACCTTTTAATATACAAAGATGTTGCATTTTGTTCAATAAAAAAATACTTATAGCTGCAAAGGAAGGAGTCCCTAATGCTTAAACTTTTTAAACAATATGTTGGCGTGCTGGTGGGAACAATATTCGGGGCCGTAGTGGCAACGCTAACAACAATAATGATCTATGGTGACTTACCGGGGCATGACTTTGAAGCGCTGCAACAGTGCCTCATTGAGATGTCCGCAGCCAAGCGCTAGATCTTCTTTGTCTCGCTTGCTGTGCTTCTTGACATAGTACTCCGCTTTATGGGCGGTGCTCTTGTCCATGCCTGCTGATTGCCAAACAAGTTCAACCGGTAATCGGGAACGCGTGTACTTGGCTCCTTTGCCGGTCGAGTGTTTTTGTATTCTTTTCTGCACGTCATTAGACACGCCACAGTACAAACTGTTATCGGCGCAACGAAGGAGGTAGACGAACCACAAATGATTATCTACTCTATCGCATTTATGAAACTATTCAAGCAATGCTTCAATATCTGCATCACTTATGTCTCCATCAACCTCAACAACTTCCAGCCCTGACCCGATAAGGGTATATGATGGAATGTAGTTGTCAAGTTCAAACCTGTTTCCAATGCTCCAGCCTGAATCGGCTAGGACTGGAAAGGTAAGTCCATGGGCGGAGGCCCAAGTATCGGCGTCCTCCGTGGTTGTGGCGTTGCCCTCGTTATCCTCTGCGATAAGGTAAATGGGCATAAAGCCTTGGCCTTTATATTTTTGGTATTGCGTTTCTAATGCCGGAGCCCCCGACACACAACTGCCTCACCAAAATGCGCCTGCTGCGAGGAGTAGAGTGCGGTTGCAGAAATCATACGAGCTAACTGTTTCGCCAAACTGGTCAATTGCCTCGAAGTGTTCCATCACTTCTCCAACATCGTTTCCAGTTGAGACAACGGTATCTCGGCAGTCAACGTCTATTGTCCAGCCGCCGGTGTAAGGGTGGTCGGCAGGATCAAGCGGGTCAGTGCCTTGCTCAATCTCCTGAAAGTCTGTGTAGTTGTCTAGATCGGAGTCAACGTTAAGAGGATCTGTTCCATATACGACCTCCATAGAATCCATAAGCCCGTCGCCGTCTGTATCTAAGTCTATCGTCACCGGTGCGCTAGTGCATGCAGTGGCAAGCGGTGCAAGGAAGCCTAGCAGCGATAGTTGATTTGTAGTTTTCATAAATATTCCTCCAGTGTAATAAATAGTCATGACTTACTTTAACGTCTGCACACCTAGAATACACAATGCCAGCATGACACATATAGTTGTCTTTGCTGTAAACATTGATTCGCCTAAAAGATAGTGCGTTAAGATAGGGAACACCAAGAACGATAACGCAAATGCAATAAATCGAGTTCCCCACCAACTACCAAACGCGGCTGCTGAATAAGACCATGCAAAATAATACCCAAATGCAACCGGCACCGCGCATGCCGCACATAATATCAGCGCATGCTTTTTCCACCACCCATCAAGAAATTGTGCATTGATTTGAAACCAAACAACAATGTCTGTCAGGATAAATAAGGTAACCGCAATTGCAGCGCTCCAGTTCACGGGCGTTCGACTACTTTTAGTTCATTTAACATAACCATTTCAACACCGCCGTCAGGCCAGTGCACCTCTGCTTTCCTCGTCTTGCCCGGGGACCCGCCGACGTACCATGATTCACTCTGTGTTGCAACAATTCTTTTAACAGTACCCACTTTGGTCATGTTACTCCACACACAAACTTTGTCTTTTTCTCTAGCAGTCATATTTATACCTCTTTTAAAATATACACTCTAACGGAGATATGTTCAGGACTGATTGCCAAAATGCTGAATATACGCATATATTTTTGACCTTAACTTCTTAAGTGTTGGGCTATCAGGAGGAAGTTGCTCAAAGTAATGGCTTAATGCATTAGGCAGTTTCGGATCATCTAAATCCACATTTCCTCTAATGGCGTCCATTGCGCCGGCATATCCATAAACTGCTAATAACTCCTCAGCACCGTCATGCGCATGCGCGTCAATCTCAATATGAGAATTAAGATAATCCTCAAAACCCTCCGCATCCTTAGGCGGAACCTGCCGAGGGTCATTTATCATCTCCTCGAATGCAGCAGTATCATCCAGGCCTTTATTCTTTGCCTGCTTTTTCATTTGGGTATAATGAACTATCTCATGACGAATTGTTTGGGAGATGTGCCTTACTAATGCGAGGTGGTCCAGCGCATCCCCGACATCATCTCCATCTTCAGATGTCATGACCTCAAGGTCTATGGTATTTCGGCCTGGTCGTTCTTTTGAAATATACCACCTGGCATCGATCAACCACCTATTGGGCCATGCTGGATGATCTGGGTGTAGAGACATTCCTTCTAAGTCGTCTGTATCATGTGATCTAACCAAAATGTCTATGTCTAGATCTACATCCTGCATTGCTTGATGAAGGGACCGAGATAGTGACTCTGCAGCCGGAGTACCCATGACAGCACCACTGGGCGAGTCATATTCATCTATGTCATCTTGTGCATTTGGTTCTTCCCAAAACCTAGAGCCCTTAACAGCTGTATCAATTTTATTAAAGTATTCTGTTGGTAGCTTTGATATCTCAGTCAGCAATGATTTGCGAATGAACTCCCGAAGCATGACTTCTTTTACCAACTGTATGTTTAATTTACCGGTCGTGTCATCCAAGATCCATTCTCTTGTGAACTCGTCGATGTTAGCAATATCTGCAATCAGGGTATCACGCGATAACGTGGCTAGATATTCTTGATAAGCCTTATCCACTTTTCGTAATGTCACAGGATCAAGATGACGTGCTAACGTTGGGTGCATGTCCATTCGATTTAAGATTGGGTACTCTTCTAGCTCTGCCCAAGAATGAGCATCGTCATCCTTACCGGCCTGATACATCGCATACAACCCATCAGCAGCGCCTAACGCACCACCAACGATTGGGATCTCGCCCATTGCTACCTTTGCAAACTCTACCCCGACGTTTTTAATTCGAGTACTTAAGCCCCCCTTATCTGTTTCATCCTGGAGACGCTGAATTAGATCAAGGATTTGTCCTACAGTTTTCAGGTAGCGAGGATGTCGCTCCTCTTCTGGGGATATGTCTTCAAATTCTTTGAGTAGGCCCTTTGTCATCTTGATCCTTGTTCCATTTATTTCATAATCCCTAAGGACTTTAGGAATCTCTCGATATTATCCTTGTCTGATTTTTCCATGCCTTCGTCGTCAAGCATAAACCCTTTCTTATCACCAGCTGACCAACCATATTCATTGGATACCTCAGCCAGCAATTCCCTTATGTACTCGCGGAGTAGGTTCATTAAGCTAACCTCATATTCAAACTACCATAACGATCGTTAAACAATTTAACGAGCTTCTCGAAATCTATGTTCTGTGCCCCGTATGGCCTGAACCCCTTATTAAACAAGACCTTCAAAGACGCCAGACTGGATACCTGACCTGATATCTCTTCTCCTGAGTACTCTTGAATTGCAGCATCAATCAGTTGGCTACCAACCCCTTGTCCGCGTCTAGACTCATCGACCACAAAGTCGTAAATAGAATGAACTCCCTGAGCATACGGCGAATTTTCCCATACGACAAGCTTTCCGCCTGGAAGAGAAAAGGTGCTAGTGACAATCTCGTTGTCCCCAATACTCTCGATGCCCTTAGTCGGTTTGATATTCTCGACCAGCACCCCCCTTATGTACTCACGTAGTAGGCTCATTTTTCTACCAATCTTCCTGCAGCGCGCAGGGCGTTTATCGTCGTCGGGGACTTTGTATATCTCTTGCTTAGAGAAGACTCAAACCATTTATCTTTGCCTGTATCTTTCGCCGCAGAAGCTTGTTTGCAGTCATCTACTTCAATATCAGGGGTAAGTTGTGGGCCGGGTAGGCGTTCTTCCTCAGGTTGCTTATCTAGCTGGTGTGATGCAACATTGCCTCTATTACTGAGATAATAATCCCAAACTGCTTTGGCGTCAGACGACACAGAGACTCTGTCCGGAGTAAGACCTCCTCCGTTTAGGGTTGCAAACTCCATGGCTACGTCATATAAAAGGGGTCCCCACCCCTGGGTGGCTTCCGAATATTCAATTTGCCAAGCATCATCACACGCCATGCCTTGGGCCTCACTTGGGATTAGAGTAATCTCGCCGTCAATTGGCTCAGGTATAAGATCCTTGCCATACCCCCCATTTGCATCGCTATAATGTATCGCCGCGGCGAAGTTGCCTTTGGGCAGAGGAAGCTTCTTGATAGTCACATATAAACCACTCGATTCGAGGTCCTTGATGTTTTTAGCCCCCTCTTTCAATAGTGTCCTTACGTATTCACGCAATATGCTTTCGCTTGTTAGCTGTACAACTCTTTCCTGAGGGATATCAATAAGCGATGCAGCAGTTCCAGTTGTATCAATCGCAGCATTAGCTGCAACGCTGCCAGGCCGTAACAGCTCCTTAAATGCGATCCACCCGTCACCGTCAACAACAGGCTTCATCGCAGATGGAACATCATCATATTCCCAATACATGCCACCGCCTTCAATGTATGCACCGGTATCAACTAAGCTTGGAAGATCGGCAACCAGCGTATTCTGATCCACTTCAACTTCAAACTCTAGCCCTAACTGTCTTGCTAGCTGTGAATATAAACCCTGCTGTATAGCAAGATATACCGGATGAGTTCCGTAATATTCATCCGCCCACACACCAGCCTTAGTGTATCCACCATCGTCGCTTTGCCTGAATGAGGTAATACTCTGGCCAGCTTTAAGACCGTCCCTTAAAATGCCTTTACGACCTGCCTGTGTTGTAGAATGATACATCTTCATAACGCCGCCTTATACACTAAATGATATAGATTCGCCACAGCCACACGACGTTGTTGCAGACGGCGCATTAAATATTAGGCCAGACTTAAAAAGATCTTCCTCATAATCTATCTCTAATCCATTTAGGAGAAAATATGATTTTGTGTCTATGCAAATCTTAACATCTTCGAACTGAAATGTTTTGTCTTTTTCATTAGGCTTAGATATAAATTTATACTCGTACATAAATCCAGAGCACCCACCCCCGCGTAGACTAATATGAAGACAGGAGTCAGGTGACTTTTGCTGTACAGTCAAGGATCTTATTTTGTCTTTTGCTTTATCTGTTATTGTTATTGCCATAATTCATCCTTGCTGATAATAGGGGTTGCTGCCTGCTAAATGATCAGTTACATCCTTAATCTCTACAAGATCTGGAAATGCTTCTTTAAGATGTCTTTCAACTGCAAGGACCATTGATATTTTTGATGATGCGCAGCCCTGGCACCCTCCACCCATCGTTACTTTTAGAGACTTATGCTCTTCATCAAAATCATGAATTGTGATGAAGCCTCCATGCGTAGCTAATCCAGGATTTATGTCATCGTCTATAACTTTTTGTATGTCGTCTTTTTTCATTATACCCATGGCCCTTTATGACCAGCTTTAATACAGTTGTCTATCGTCTCTTTGGCGGTGTATTCATTATGAATCTCTGGCTGAAACATATCATAATATACATCCCTTGGTACACCGGCCGGCTTCGTAGAGTGAGTTTGCCAGTCGAATATCATATCATCTCTTTCGACCCAGGCGTGCTCATAAGATTCGTTATTCCATTTATTTGTTACGCGACCATGAACAATCTTAAACTTCATAAGGTTGTTAAACTCTTCTCCCGAAGAATCCATGGCCATGTCTATTGCAAAAGGATAACATTGACCGATCGCTTTTTCAACTAATAATGCCCTTACATATTCACGAAGCAGGTTCATTTCTTTTTACCAATGCATTAATATCATTTAGCTTGGATGATACACCTGTCTCAAAAAACGGAGGGATAATAGAATGAATAAGACACTTTATTCCCGCTGTTAATAAAAGATAACTTATACCTGCAGCATGTTTCATATGCTCAAAATAAGTTTCGTTGTTCTCTTTAAGATGCTTCACTTACCAGTCCTTGCATGCCCAATATCTTGCCTTAAGCTTTGAACCGGGAGTATCACAATTCATACGTGCACGAAAAGACTTTCTATTTTTCTTTTTATCCCTGTTGTTTCTCATTTTTGCATCGCCAAACTTAACGATCGTTTCTTTTCCGTTGTCGCAAGCCTTAACAACCTTTTGTTTGTTTCCGTAACCAGGTTCACCTTTCCTAAGGTATCGCTTTTTATTACACTTCATCTTATCTTTGTCGATACGATCGGCCTCTTCCAACTCATCAATCTCTTCTAATGTATCAGCTTCATTCTTGTTTATTCTCTTGCCTGCTTTTTTAGCGTCTTGGTATTTTTTACTTCTAGGATTAGACTTTTCTCCTCGCTTTTTCTTAGCGTGAATATTAGCCCACAAACCTTTTTTCTTCTTTTCTTCCAGGATTGCTTCCCGAATAATCTTCCTAAGCTTTCTTTTTGTAATTTTCATTTTTTCTTCTTTGCCTTAGATTTTTTAACAACTGCCCATTTCTTGGAAGGGTTAGCAGAATTTACCCTTGCATGTGCCCACTGATGAGCAGACATACCTTTTCTAGAGCCTGAAGAAGCAAATGCTGCAAGGCCTTTTTGAAATTCTTTGTACACCGAGCCTCGCGTAAACCCTCTTTTATCAGCTTTTTTATCAAGCGACTTCTTAGTTTTTGCGCTAAGCTCTTCTTTTAAATCTTCTTCATTAAGATCTTCTTCATCCAGTATTGCCTCTACTAGGGTCTTAATCAGGGTTAGCGATTCATTCTTCTCTCTCTCTTTTTTCTCCATGCGATCGCGGCGGGCATACGCTCTTTGCTCAAGCTCTTTAGCCTGCTTTGCCTTGCCTTGTTTACGAAGCTTCTTGGCCTTCTTAAGATCAGTCTGGGTTTGATCAAGTTGATCATCACGCTTGCTTCCTTCAGGGGCGCCATATTGTTCGGGGTGCTTCACAGCTTCTCGAATAATTTCCCTAAGTTGCCTCTTTGTAAGTTTCATAAGTTGTATTTCCTCCAAGCAAACTTTTCTCTCGTATCTAAATAGTTCTTAATATCTTCCTTTGCATATGCTTCTTGTTCAAAACGAATATTTTTATAAGCTTTTTGGATATTTTTGTGTTTCAAATAGCCTTTAACGAAGTCGTAGGTGTATAAAAACAGAAAACCGATAATAAATAACTCAGCATATTGAACAACATGTATGCTTTCATGCCTTATAACCCCCTCATCTCCTTCGTCTCTTATAAAAACAAAGGGAAAAAGGGTAATAGCATAAGCTTCCACAAACCAGCTTAGTAATTTAGGCACTTTGCTGTGTCGGACAACGATAGGTTTCATTTCTTTTCACCCAAATTTATAGTCCAACCATGTGTATAGTACATCTTTAGACTCTTGAGGAGTGATAGCCCCTATTTTTTCATAATTGCCTAGGTACACCTTCATTAATTCGTCTATAGGCATATCCTTATACTCAGCCTCAGCGCGGAACCCTACAACAAATGATGGAATCTCACATGCTGATATGAAGTAATCTTTATGTGAACCCCCTTCTTGCTCTGGTAATTCTGGACAATCAGGCCTCTTTAAAGGTTCTGACTGAGTTAGGTGATGCATCTCATGTGCCAAAGTATTTCTTAGTTGTCCAACCAGATCTTCATACACGGCCTCATTATCAATATCAGGCTGATGTTCTATCTTGATATCTATTGTTGCGAAACCATCCGGGCCTTGTCCAGCATTTCCTGAAACATTAACTTGCCTAGATATGTTATTCTCAGGGCGCATCATGATATTTATTAAAAACATTGATGAATATTCATTATCAAATATTTCAGGGTCAACAGGGTAAGGCCAAACAAAGTCAAACTCTGCTTCTCGATCACCTTTTTCCCGAGCGCCGAAAATAAAATTTATTAACTCGCCCTCGACTTCTTTAACCAAATCATTATAAAAAAAATCGTCACTAACGAGTTTTATACTTTCTCGTAATTTACCTATTATGATAGGTGGATATATTCTTCGGATCATACTTACCTCTGAAGATAAATATTAATAGCAAGTTGGAGAATTACATGTCAATTCATTGGGCAGAGCCAGGTGAAAAAAGCGTTGGGGAATATCAGTGTTCAGGAATACCTTTTGTAACCGCTAGTACGTTACTCGTTGGTGAAACACGACACATTGGATTTCCTAGAGTCACAAAGTTTATCCTGGTACGCAATGCGAATACAGGAACATCCACTGATACGGCGTTAGCAGTTGGGTTTACGGTTAATGGTGTGGAAGCAAATCCTGCATCTCAAACAAACTATCTTACGCTATACGGCGGAGAAAGCTTGTCTGCAGATCTTAGGGTTAAGTCACTTTTCCTTAGTAACAGCTTAGGTGGTGATCAAACATGGATAGAATTTGAAATCCTAGCCGGCCTGACAGATATAGCTGCGGATCAATTATTCACTATCACTGGATCAAATGGTTATAAAGGCGTAGGATAATGAATGGTATCGGCTCAGCTGCAATGGGGATAGGCGGTCGTGGCTTAACCACGGTAGCAGGCTCATTGGGTCGGACAGGATTTGATCGGCCTGATGCACGTCGGCGAGGTATGTCAGGCGGACGGGTTCCCCCTAACGGTTTGGTGCTTTGGTGCATGGGATCGGCTAACGGTCCTGGTGGTCAGACAGTTGGTGGGCCAGCTGGGGCAATCTCGGTATGGCGTGATTTTAGCGGTAAACAAAATCACATGAAACAATCCACTAGTGCGAAGCGACCCTCTTTCGCCATGCAAAGCACTAACAACGGAAAGGGGGTCATATCGATTAGTGAAGCTGAGTTCCTTGTATGCGACTCAGCTTCAGCTTTTGACTTTGGAACGGGTACATTTGATATTTACATGATCTTTAATTACCCTGCAGGTAGCGGATCCAAGGCCTTTTACTCCAATGCTGCGGCCTTCAATGCGACAGGCTTTCACGTATTCCGGTTGGCCAATGAAACAATAAAAGGTAGAACATACAACAGTTCGGCCAAGTTGACCGCGGCAACGGTAAACCTTTCCGCAAAAGGATATATCTTTACCAGGTTTCATAGGGCTTCTGACGATGCAACCTCAATTGTATATGATTGCAAAGATGGTACGGCTGGTACAAAAGCTGTTAGTGGTGGAAGTGATCAAGATGTTAGTGGCGGGAAGTTTTCGATTGGATCACTGAATAACGGGACCAATGGTGCGGGAATGCACGTTGCAGAAATTCTGGCTTATAGTCGTGACCTTTCATCCGCAGAGTCAGCCAAAGTAAAATCTTATCTTAGCGACAAATATGCCATAGGATTATAATATATCCATCAGGTATAAAAAAACGGCCAGACATGTCTGGCCGTTTTACGTTTAGCACTATCTCTTCAGCTAACCTTCTAGCAAGTTTAGCCTATTTCATGAGAAAGTGTCTTGTAGTCAAGGTATTCAGCGACGCTATCAATAAGCTGTTCAGCCTGAGCAATATGAGATCTACACCATTCCGGAAGTTGGTCTGTGTCGGAAAGTTTTGACTGGATAATGTCTGCTGATTTCATAATCGTATGAAGCTGTTGTCTTGACATCTTGGCTTCTCCGCCAGGGTCGGAGGTATAATCAATCGGGTCGGCTGGAAGTAACTCATCTTCTGTAGCCATCATGTTAAACTCATCCTCCCCAAACGCAACCGATGGTACCATAGGGCTTGAACCAATCGGGTTAAGATCTAACATTCTTCCCATCTCTTCTCTTAATAATCGTGACATTTTGTTTTTACCTTCCGTAACAGGAGTAAAGCCTGCCTCTGCGCCGAATGTCTTTCCTTGAGCTACATTACGGTTAGATTCAATGGCAGTTAAAGCCCGAAGTTTTTCAACCTCCTTAAAACTTAAACCTATATCAATAAGGTCAAGAATTGTCGCTTCATTAATCACCTCAACCTGATCAGACTTAAGTGTTGTTCCTGCCAGTGCTAGGCTAACTGCAATTTCCAAATCGTTCATTATAAACCTCGAATCATAAATATCACATACAAATGCTAAATTTTAACATCAAGATGCTTTGTCATCAACCATGTTTGATTCCCATGCAACAAGCCTCTTACCTTCTGCAAAAACAACGAGGCACGGATCATCTTCTGTCTTAATCAATAGGCAGGGTGTATAGTTTTCTAATTTAACCATTCTATTGACATCAAGCTGTATGTAACTTCCCGGCTTAAGCAAGCGTAGGTTATCATTTTTTTTCATATTTTTCTTACATGCCTACTATTTTGCTAGTCTTACCGGCGAATAGATCAGTCTTCAACTTTTGGCACAATGCGCTTTGCAGGTGCCATAGCCGTCTTTGATTTTGCTACAGGCTTCTTCGCCATGGCCTTTTTAATTACAGGTTTCTTCACTGCAACAGGCTTCTCCTCCTCCACCGGCTTTTTAGCCACAGGTTTTTTAACTGCAGGCTTCTTAGCTACGGGCGGCTTTGGTTTTAGCTTTGGTTTTGGTTTTAGTTTTGGTTTTAAAACCCCACGATTATGATCATTATATTCTTTTTCCAGCAAAGGTGCGACGTCGCGGCTGTCACACCACTCGCAATATTGCCCATAAGATTTAAAATAACCGCTGTATATTAGTTCTACTAAGTCGTATCCACGTCTAGCTGCGTAAAATTTCCATGCTACTTTGCTCAAGCTTCACCTCTAATAATTGTAATCTCACTCTCTACCTCGACCTTTACAAGTTCTAGCAATGCCCTAATAACCGTATCATCATATTTTTTTTTACGCATACCCTTGCGTACATGATCATTTAGGCTTACCATGGTAAGGCCACTATACCCCTTCAGCATTATCTCTAAGTCAGTGAATGATTGACCCATAAGGCCCTCATCCCAATCGCATGCCTCCAAGACAGCTGTATGACCTGAAATACTGCGTAGCTTATTTATTAAGATAGAAAACATTACTCATAAATATCATGTAACAAAGCTATCATGCTTTCTTGGAAGCGAGGATCTCTAGCAACGACGTGTGGATCTTGGCCAATCTCATGCTTAAACTCGTCTACAAGCGGTTCAGCAATCTTTTCAAGGGCGCGCATTAAAACGTTACGAGCCGTGGAGTGATTCATCTTATCACCCATCTTAGTCATATGTTCAGCAATCTCTCGATACCCCATACCGTCATCGGCAGTAGTACCATAGCCATGATTGAATATCTTACCTGATGGCATGCTCATTGTTGTTCTCCTTTTAAGAAAATTTCATCGCAAAGACCTGGACCAATACCAAATCTCATTCTAAGTACTGCTTCTTCTCGAGGTGACAAACCCCGTAGTGCTTCACGAACCATGGTTTCAATTTTTTCACCATCTAAGCGTTCAGAAGGATCAGTGATCTGTTCATCTGGAATAATCTCACCAAGCTTACGAGAACCTTCCAGCGATCCAACCTGCATATCAAGGGATACAAAGTTATGATGCATGGCACGAATTTTATTAAGTGCCTTTACGGTCACATCAAGCGCCTCGGCAAGTTCTTCGTCTGTTGGCTTAATGCCAAAAGCATCTTCATATTCTTCAGAATATGCTTTTGCCTTCCATGCGATGCGGCGAATGTGGGATGGAATCCGCACATCGGTTTTATGAACATTGATATGCTTAAGCACTGATTGACGAATCCACCATACTGCATATGTTGAGAACTTAAATCCTCGGCGCCAATCGAAGCGATCAACGGCTTTCATCAAACCGATGTTTGATTCTTGAATCAGATCCTCTAGATCAGCCCCTCTGTTCTGGTATTTCTTTGCGATAGAAACTGCAAGGCGTAGGTTTGCTGCAACCATTTTATCGCGAGCAGCCTTATCACCTTTCTCAACGCGCTTTGATAACTCGACTTCCTCTTCTCTTGTTAATAATTTATGAGTTCCAACGTTGTCAAAATATACCGATAAGCTCATGCAATCACCACCTTGTTTCTATAGGGTCTGTTTTCTGTTAACCATTCTGAGTGTTTTATACGCCGGCGTTCTCGTACTTCAATTTCTCGCTGTACGTAGCAACACTCAACTTCAAACTGCGATCGTTTATAATAATCTCTACATTTACGAATCGTACGCTTTGCAGCGCGCGCCCTGTGACGAAGTTCATCTTCATCCATCGTAACTAGATCATCGGTCTTTGTAGCTTCAATTACGGACATTGCATTCCCTATTGTTAATGTTAACCACATGTATGTAGCTGAACAGGCTTATAATCATATTATACCATATTTTATTAAGATTTGCACTCAGTTTGTTGACAAGTCTTCAATCATTGCCGCACCTACTGATAGAAAGTTTATTGCCACGCTAATGGCATTTTCTATTGCGCTACTTACAACCCTTTGCGGATCAATCACCCCTTGCTCGATAAGGTTCCCGTACTTCTCTGTCTTTGCATTATACCCCCATTGTGTAACACGACTCTTCATAACGCGTTGTAACACAATGTCAGGTACTCCTCCACCGTTTTCGATGATTTGTCTCATCGGTGCTTCGCACGCCCGTGCTACAACCTCAACACCAACCTTAAAACTAGAACTACTTTTTCTTGGTATGCCTAGGCGCTGCGCAACTTTTACCAACGCAGTGCCTCCGCCAGGTAGTACACCGGTTTGTACAGCAGCGCGTGTTGCGTTAAGCGCATCATCAACTCGGTCCTTACGTTCCTGTAGCTCTATCTCTGTGCTACCACCCACGCGTAATACGCAGATGCCAGACGACAAACGCCTAATCCTTCGGTTGATTTGTTTACGGTGATCATCTGCAATAGAGGGATCCTTCAATCGTTCCTTTAACACTTCCACTCTTGCCTCGACGCTTCCAGCTTCCGGACGATCGCCTCCAACAAAAATGCTTCTTCGACGATGGATGTGAACCTTATCACATGAACCTAAACTATCAATGCTGATATCTTTAAGTTCGCCGACATCACCGGCACCATAGACTTGAGTACCTACCAATAGAGCAAGATCGTCTAGTGCATTGACTCTACCTTGGCCAAACTCAGGGGCGGCGATTGCACATACCTTTAGAGTGCCTTTCATCTTATTGAGCACCAGCATCTGCAGCGCCTCACCCTCAATGCCATCAGCGACGATCAACAAGGGCGCACCATTCTTATGGGCCTCCTCAAGGACGGGAACAATTTCCTGGATTGATCCTATGGTCTTATTAACGATGAGGATTCTAGGGTTATCCAGTGTACACACCATCCTTTGCTGGTCATCGGCGAAGTATGGAGATAGGTAACCACGGTCGATTTCTGTCCCCTCGATGATTTCCAGCGAACTTTTAAACCCCTTTGCTTCTTCAACGGTAACCGGACCGTCTGGGCCCACAGCACCGATGGCCTCGGCGATCAGCTCAGCGATAGCATCCTCGCCGTTGGCGCTGATCAATGCCACGTTGTATGTCTGTTCGTCATTCTCAACAGGCTCGTTCATATCATCGAGGCGTTCCTGGATTTGATCATGAGCGTGTTTGATCCCACGTTTAAGCTCAGCATAATCGTACCCCGCTTCCAGCGCACGCATTCCCTCGTTGCATAGCGCTTGCGCGAGAACGGTGGCGGTTGTGGTGCCGTCGCCAGCTTCCTCAGCTGTCCGGGACGCTGCTTCTTTAACAAGCTGTGCGCCCAAGTCAGGATACTGGTCACGCAAGTTAAGAGCGTTTGCAACGGTAACACCGTCCTTCGTCAGGATAGGCGGCCCATCGTGTTTCTCAATCACCACGTTTCTTCCGCGGGGACCCATCGTCACCTTGACTGTATCAGCAAGCGTGTTGATCCCATTAAGCATTTTTCGCCTAGCATCGAGATCATACTCGACGACCTTGTCAGTGCCTCGCATTAGCCCCTCAGGATTTGTTTTGTTTCAGTTACGGACTTTACGATTGTAATTGTTCTACGTTCACCGGTGATGATGTCCTGTGCGACGTGAAGGTCACCGACCTTGATCGCAATCTCAGACTCACCGATGAGCCCGCGGGCACGAAGGTCGCGCTGTTGGGTATCGTTTAAGGGTTCATGAACGGACATTATCTACTCCTATAAATGTTTTAACATATTTCGGCCAGGCGGTTTCATTTACCATTGACCAGAATCCTAAATCACGAAATCTCTCAACTAATGTATCCCAGTTTGTTTCGCCTAACTTGATTTCAACCTGGCCAGGATCGATCTGTTCAAACTTAACCAGCTCGCGATTGTGCTGGTATTTTGCATAGCCCTCATGTTTCTCGAGGAAGCCGGTTAGTTCTTTTTGAGACTCAAGGAGTTTGAGCGCGGTCACATTTCCTACGCCACGGAACCCTTCAATATTATCGCAGGTATCCCCGACCAACGCTTTCCACCCAACATAGTCATCGCAGGGGGCCTCTCGGTACTTCTTGGAGATCGGGTTATACAATTCCACACGGGAGTCACAATTTAATAGTTGGATGAAGTCGCTATCACTGGACACAACAACCCTCCGGTCCCAATCACCATCTAATGCGTAGTGACCGATAACATCATCAGCCTCATGGGATGGGTGACGAACGGTGGTAACAGGTAAATGTTGCAACAGTTCAAGGATGACTAGGCGCTGGTCGCCATAGTCGTCCGAAGCATCATACACTCTGTTTGCCTTGTATTCCTTGTGTAGCTCGAGCCGCCGGACTGGACGCCCTTCAAGAGCTAATACGATTTTACTGGGATTAAACTTTTCAACAAGGGGTCTTAAGGATCTGAAAAATGAATATATGATTGCATTCTCTTTTCCTTTTAAGTTGCGTCGGCTTGAAAAGCGCGCCCTTTGCATCAAGTTTGCGCCATCAAGGAGTAGTAATGTTTTCGACATCTTTTCCCAATCCAGATTGAGCAGGTTGCATTGCAATAATATCCTTGGCAAAATATCTTTGTTCAAACATTTTTGCCTTATTAATAATCTTATCGACACCGGCCATGGCTTCTTCGACGATTACGGCCTTTGCATCGACAAGTCTAGTATATAGCTCCTCTTCTTCCGGATCAATTTCATAATCCTCGCCGGTTGGCCCACGAACAACATATGATACGACCTTGCCTTCAAGCGATTCACGAATCAAACGTTCAGTTACCTTAATCGGAACAACCGCACGCTGGCTCTCGCCACGAACAGAAATCCGGATATAAGCGATATCACCTACTTCAAACATTATTCACCTCTATTATTTTTTAAAGCCTGGACCGACAAAGCTTTTAGAAAAACCAGGACCCTGCATCGTTGGTCCTTGTCCTTTTTCGTAATTACCGAAACCAGGACCTGCAAACCCGAAGGCTTGAGCAACACTTTTTGATTGCTGCAATCTTTTAATTTCATCTCGTGCGATGGGGTCTTGGCGCGTTTCTAGCGCCTTCGTGATTTCTTGACGTATTACGCTACGTAAGTTAAAGTCTGACATTTTTTATCTCCAACATGTTCAAGTGTTATAGAATACATAGGGTTCTTCATTTGCCAATTCAACAAACGTCCCTGGGCTTTTACGACACGCTTGATATAGCGATCATTTTCTCGCTTAAGTAAAGCAATTGCTTTCTCTTTAGCTTTTGTCCCAGGTGTCGACCCCTTGATCCTTCCATTCAATTCATTTAAACGACGGTCTCGCTTTTGAACCAGTGTTGCAATCTCTTGTTCGCATTGATCAATCCTTGCATCACGAAGATCATTGACGCCCCCGACGATGATGTTGCACTTTGGAATACCTCGGTGCTTCTTCATCCGAACTCGGCCACGTGATCCAGGAGATTCTTTATGAAAATCATCCCTAGTTAATCCAATAAAGTGTAGCACTGCAAAGGATTCAAATACTTCGTCTGCAACGACATAGAGAAAGTCCAGGCCGTTTTTCTTACCTTCAAATGACATTGAATCAGACTGAAATGCTAGTGCGCCAGACGACTGGTATCTGGTTGTTAGCTTGCATTCCAGCTCTTTATCTAGCTCAGGAATAATAATGTCTGGCTCGCCAGTGTGACCATCGCTTCGCACGTTAGGAAATTTGCTTCGCATTGCGTCAGCGAAGAATCGTTCTTGTGCAGAAGACAATAAGATGTTCCTACGACCTAAATTTGCTTCTAGATTCATATCAAATGAGTTATACACCTTGCGCAGCTCGTCATTAAAAAGCCTCATATTAGTAAGTGCTTCAACCGATTGTTCGCGAGTTAAGTACATTCCAACCTCCTATAAACCATTATACCACATTATAGAGGATTGTTCACACATTATAGAGGATTGTTCATGTTTTATTCGTCTTCTTTTGCCATTGTGCGCCGAACGTTATCAGTAATCTTTTTACCCTTTTGTGCGGCATTAGCAAGAGGTTCAAGGCCTAATGTAAATCGAATATTATCATACTCAATAAAATTAAGCTTCTCTTTTAATGTTCCCATATCACAATACTGGTGTAATTCCATCTCAGTTACAGGAAGATCTTCACCTTCTGGCCCTGGTTCAAACTCACCGGTTTGGCGGCTTTCAAACACGTAAATAATTTCAGGCATCTTCTCGCCTTCAGGAACTGGAACAAACGGAAGGCTTGACGTAACGCCTTGTTCGTCCTCTTCGTAACAAAATTCAGGGATCCATTGATTGGACATTATGATACCTCATACAATATCTAAATGTAATGTTACGCCGGGGCTTGTTAACTAAAATTTTGCCAATAAATTGCTAATATCTTTCATCAATTCGATTGCACGTTGAGCTAATTTTGAATCTGACTTCTCTAGTATTTCAATCTTTGGAAAGCCCTTAAGTTTTTCTTTAACATCATTTTCTAAATCACGACCAAAGCCTGAAGTTATTTGTTGAATTGATCCAGCAATTGCCTGCTTAATCTCAGCCTGTTCTTTTTCAGCAGATAACTTCTGGATTGCTGATGTAATCTTGCTGGAATTAAACTCTAGGCCTGCATCAGCCATATCACTAAAAACACTTCTTAAGTCTTCAAGTGTATTAACCTGCTTTAAGCTATCGAACATTTCTTTTCTTTGTTGAAGTTCTTTAGCCACTGCACTGAGTGCCATAATCAAATCTTTAAAATATTCGTTGCGTTGTTTCTCAAGATCGTCCAAGCCGATTACACCTAGAAGATCTGTAATTTGCTGGTCTCTCCTAGACAACTCTGCAGCCTCAGCAATTAGCTCGCCAACCTTATCCGTACCTGCAGATATAAAGAATATTTTCTCCAGCTTCTGTAACAATCCTGTAGGCTTTTCAGCATCTGCAACTTTTCTTCCAGCATCCTCTATAGATGACATAGATCGTTTAATCCATGCCGGTACTTCATCTGCGCCTGCCTCATCGAACAAATTCCGTAACACAGTTGCTGGTAAGCCTAAGGCAAATGCAGCAGGGGAAATAAACAATATATCCGGATTAAAATCATAAGCGCCTAACGTTCGAAGTGTAGCTTCAACCTCACGATCTCTATTGGCTTTTCTTTGGTAAAACTTTTCAATTCGCTTAACTGTTGTCGATAACCTTATCGAGGTAAAAATACGAAATGTACTAACAAGCGAGTCTAATACATTGGTCAATTCTAGGGTGACCAAGCGCCCTAGATCAGTTAACTGGCTTAAGCCAGACTTAATATCGTCCAAAGTAAAAAGTTCTTTTATTACCGCATTTTGTTTTTGCATCATTGCCTCATGTCATAATTATGTAAAGGAGGTTGTTATGTTAAAGTCATTATTTGTATCATGCATCTTTACTCTTTTAATGAGTTGCCGAGGCCATCTTACCCCTGCCGATCCTGATGCTAAGTTAGTTACCGACTACTTTGTTGGATACTGGTGGGAGGTTAACATCTTTGAATATAACGTTTGTGTTATTTTGCAAGAAGAAGAAGATACGGGACTCACAAAACATCCTATTTTCTTAAAAAAGTCAGCAAATGATAAACAAGAACTCTTTGGAACATGGAACTTCTACCCCCCAAACACTTTTCACATCTATGAAGATGGAGAAGAACCTCCTTTTGAACTTGAAATATATGAAATGAATGACTGCTGGAGTGTTGAATGGGAAATGATGTCAGAGATTGCATGTACTTGTAGCTTTAATTAACGATTATCTTTGATCAATTTCTTAAGTCGCTCTTTACCACGAGCAGATTCACCAACAATGATAGGCGTATCTTTAGCGGTTGCTACTCGTTCTTTTTTTCTTGTCTTTGCAGGGGCATCTTTAGTTTCTCCGCCAGTGCGGGTCATGGTCATTGATACCTTATACGGTGCATCATCAGGGTCATGAACCTGCTCTGCGGATTCACCTCCCGAAATTATCTCACCGAATGCCTTAAGAAATGCGAACAGCCCGAGTTTTTCTGCATCGGTTAAGTCTTCAAAGTATGATTGAAGATTCGAAGCTACTTCATCATCGTCTAAAGACTTGCCACTCCTAATAATATTAAGCTTTTTCTTTATGATGTCGTATGTAGGAACAGAGGACATCTTTTCTGTCGCAACAGGCTTGGTTTTTTTTGCAGGCTCTTCGTTATCCTGCTCATCTTCTTCAGACACTTTCTCTTTCTTGCGTCGAAGCTTAAATGGAGACTGTTTTTTAGACGCGATATCTTGAGTGATCCTTTCATTCTCACGTAAAATATGCTTCTTAAGCAATCTTAGTTGTCCATTTGTTATTTTTATTTTTGTCATTTTTTCTTTCTTCCCATAAGGTGTAGATAATGTTCCCTATGCCTACGAAAAAGTTTTTCTTGAGGTGTTTCAGGAGCCTCTTTTATATCTTTTACGGGTTTCTCCCTTTCCGTTATGTCTTGCATAAACTTACTAAAATCAAACTTTTGCATTTTTTACCTCTACAATAAATACTTTGCCCAATACAGACCACGTAGACTCAACAGTATCAACTTGAATATCCACTATTCTAACCTGGCGATTAACTTGAGATCTTTGCATACATATCGAGATATCTACAACATCCCCTAAGCAATCGAATAGCCACTGAGGTATACTATTATGATCATCCCCTACGACATTGAATAATCCTATTGAGGATAATGAGAATTGTTGACAACTTGATGTAAACGACTGCCCTAAAGACTTTGACTTTATCGTAAACGTATCATCAGTTAATGATAATACATCCTCTGAAACTCTTCCTTTAAGGGATGAACTCATAAGTATATGACCTTGTTCCGTTATAATGCTGCCTCCATAACATCAACTGCGCATGCAGATAGGTGCTTTGAGCATTCAACGTCAATCTCTGTAATCATTCCTAAGTCTTTAGTCTGAAGCATGACAGTTACATCAGAGTCGATAACCTTAAAGTCAATATTGTGACCTGCAGAACTTTCCAATTGTATAATGTCAATAATGAATGCATTTCTAGAATTTACGTTTGGAAATTGAAACTTTCTTTTAAGCTTTCTTTTGCACTGGCTCAACACCCACTCGTTGTTAGTCGGCTCAACCGGTAGATCAGGTGGTAAAAAATCGAAGCGTGGCCGCTCATCATCTTCTAAAGAATCACCCATAATTTCGCTAATCATCTTTCGCATCAAGCTCATCCTGGAATGCTTGGGTTTCGTCAAGCGCTGATAAAATTTCCTTTTCTTTTCGAGCATTTGAAAAGCTTGACCATCTATCTCTCATCATTGTATCAATATCAGACCGGTCAAGCCTTGCAATGTCACGTAAAGTTGGATACATCTCTTTTAATCTATCAAGTAATTCGTCGACCCCAAGGCCGGCGCCTTCTTTTGCAATATCTTTTTCAAGCTTATTCCTAAGCTTCTCAGGGGTTGTTTCTGTCTCACCAAATAAAATATGTGCGACTGTAGTTGCGGATAACTTTGGAAATCCGCTGTCGACTAGTTTTTGGTGAATATCTTTTTTCGCTGTTCTATAAATTTTATTATACACCGGTAAGACAAAAGCATTAACAAAAAAGAATTTATATGAATCTAATTCCCTAGCAACAACGCGATTAAGCTTAAGCTCATCAATATCGTCTTGTTCAACGAATGGTTTAATACCTTTAATGAACTGCATTGTTGCAAAGGTATGTAGGCCCTCAAGTTGTTGAGGCGTTAATAGCCTTGCAATGACGATTAGCCTGCGCGTAATCCTTCCGGTTGCCTGTTTTGCGCCAGATGCACCCTTTAGCCCAAGCTCGTCAGCCATCTCATCAAAGTTCATACCACCGGGTGCAACCTCAATCGGTTCTGTAATATC
>ENA-ORXF01000886-ORXF01000886.1-marine-metagenome-genome-assembly--contig:-NODE-886-length-20353-cov-5.981703_pt1 | contig 20353 bp, 36 predicted proteins | sample MGYA00237864_ERZ511476 | MGnify/ENA primary metagenome ERZ511476 (study PRJEB26306, sample SAMN06343908) | marine metagenome | isolation source: coastal waters | place: Atlantic Ocean: West Antarctic...
ATTTTCCCAATCACCAGGTTGGAAATTTTCTCCTGGCTGTGTAATTCTTGTTAATCTTCCATTACTATTTTTAATAGAAACATTGTAAGTCATTTTACCATTTCTCATTATACCAGTTGGTTCAAAGACAGGTTTAAATCTATCGTCACCATCTTTCATAAAAGCTTGAACATCTTCAAAGCTAACTTTTTTACCAGCCTCATCTACACCAAAAGCTCCAGCATTTTTTTCAGATTCACTTAGTGTTTCATACCAAGCATCCATTGTAGGTAATACCGAATAAACTATACCTGCATCATTTAATTGAAATTCGTTTTCAATTCCATGTTTAGTTAACTGATAACCATTGTCTTTAGTAAATTTACTAGGAGTAAAATTTTGTTTAAGCATTTTGTTTAATGCAGAATATGTAGCTAATCGTATTGTTTTTGGATCATTAATATTTACAGATGCACCACTTGCCATAAATTTTAATTCTTCTGCTACTTTAACTTTAAAATCAGCTAAAACTCCATCTGACATTAAATCTGTTGGGCCATCTGCAAACAAAGTCCAACTGTCTGGATATAAGACTTTAGAAAATTTGTTACCATCTCCAAATATAGTAGATAAAGATAAATCTCTTGAAACACTTTCTCTAAAAGGATTCCATGTAGAAAACATACCTGTTTTATTATCTAAAGCATTATTAATAGCTTCTTCATATGCTGTAACATCATTGTTAATTTGAGTATCTACACTTATGCTAATTTCTTTATTATCTTTTCTATTAAATTTAAGAGCAGCTTCTGCTATTTCTCCATCACTTAATTCTAATAAATTATTAGTAGAAGCATAATACATAAAACTATTTGTATCTAAGTCAGTATGAAATCCACCAAACTCACCACTAATTTGATTATAAAATTCTGCTTGTTTTTTAAAACCTTCCATTACTTCTGGTCTGTTTAGATCTCCTGTAGGTTGGTTTATGTATTCTTTAAATTTTACAGGAATAGAACCATTTTTTTCAAATATTGTTTTTACAATTTGAAAATTAGGATCATCAACATTTAATATTTTAGAAGGATCTTCATTTATACCAAACTCAGAAAGTAATTGAGTAAATGTATCTTGTGTTTCTTGTGGACTTAATCCTTTTAATATTTCACCGTTTTTAAGTTTAACAACATTATCTTGTGTAACATAAACTGCTTTAATGTGTCTTTGAATAGCTATTGAATCTGCTGCACTAACTCCAGAATAGTTTTCTACTATGTATTTTTCTGAATTGCTATTTTGACCATTAGAAAAATTACTATAATGTAAAGGCATTCCTAATTCTGTTTGTTCACTAATAGAAAATTTATCATGTTTAGCTAACGACTTAAGTTTTAAGTTTTTAAATATTTTGTATCTAGCAGCAATAGCTTGAACAATTTCTGTTCTAGTATCATCATCTTTCATTTGATCGTTAAAGATTTTAAATACTGGATTATTTTGTATTTCTTTATTTGTAATTGGTGTTGGGTTTTTACCATCGTTTAATAAACTCAACCATTCGTAAGCTTGTAACTCATTATCTAGTGCTTTCATCATGTGAAAACCATTAGAAATATGTAATGCTTTAGTTCCATCTGTTATATTTTTTGTATGAAGTTTTTGAGATCTTGTTTCTTTAGATCCTACTTCTACTAAAGTTTTAAAATCTGTATTTGCTTGATTATTAATATACAGCATTGACTCAGCAGTTTTGTCGTTAATAGCTGATTTAGCCATATTTATATCTGGAATTTCACTTGCTGTTTTAATTGCAAATTCTGCATTAGTGTTTGTCATTTTCCAAATTTCTGTATTCTCAAATTCAGCTTTTTGATTATCTAATAAAGTTCTATTGTTACCAGCCATAGTAACTAAATTATTTGTAGCACTACTTAACATTGCTCCAGCTTGTAATTTATAATTTGCTGGTACTTTGTTTAATAAATTTTCAGCATAAACATCAACTACACCTTTCATGCCATTAGGATCATTTTCAAATTCTTTTTTGTATAATGCTAATTGATCTCTAGTTTGTATTTGGAATTTTTGAAAATAGTTAGCTTGTGCTGTCATAGCAGCTTCTTTATCTAGTCTTTCAATAGTGGGTTTAAAAGCATCAAAGGCAATACCTAATTTACTTTGTGTTCGTATGTAAGGTATTTGCGTTGTGTCTTTAGCTATCTCAACTTGTTTTTTACCTGTGATTAATGGCATTATATTATTTCAATCTCCCTACACTCTATTTTTACAGCAAGTTTACTGTTGTTAATTTCTTCTTTTGTTAATGCATCTAGACTTTTGTGAGCTGATATATAACCTTGTTTTACACAAGAATAATGATCGTTAAATTCAAGTCCTATTATATTTTCTTGAAAACAATGTGGCTCTCCTTCAAACATACAAAGATGAAGAACTAAAATAAATTTACTGATCATATAAATCCTTTTTAGCTTTAGTTTCTATTGCTGAAACACCTATAGATAACCAGCTACCAAACTGATCGTTCTTTCTTTGGTTAGATGCCATGTCTGCACTTAAAGCATATTGATTTATTTCACTTGTTACATTCAATCTTATTCTAGCTATATCTTTTGCAGCAAAACTATCTTGTTGATCTTGAATGTTTAAAAATGATCTACTCTGATCGCTATACCCTGCTCCTGCACCTATAGCTAAGTTATGAGCTTTAGCCATTCTAAGATCATTAATTCTATCTGACTCTTGTTCATCAGCTATACGTTGAGCATTTTGTTTTTTTTCTGCGTATTGAGTTGCTTCAATTTTTGCACTTTTTTTTGAAGCTTTAATATCCATAACAGTTTTAGCTGCTTGGAGAACAAACATAGTTACTGGATCTGCACTCATGCGAAAACGACCTCCACACTCATTCCTAATATCTTCATAGGTAATGGATCATCTTGAGAAATTGTTATTGTTGGGCTTTTACTATAACCTAAAAAGAAAAATTCTTTTTTAGAAGTTACAGGAACTAAATCAGAACCAATTGCATCTGATACTTGTTGAACTATTAAAGATTTAGCATTTTTATCTGCAGCTTTAATTGTCATATCTAATGTACTATTCATATCAATAATGGCTCTTGATATTCTTCTAGGTGATCCAGTTAAAGGGCCTTCTGGTAATTCTTTATCAATAGGCATAGTTTCTAATTTAGGAATATAATTAAATCCTACTTTCAATGCAGTTGCTCTTGGTACTCCAGTAAGAGTAATTGTGTCTGCTGACGAAACTGTAAATGTTCCTAAAGAACTATTACCCTGTATAACATTAACAGATTCATTTGTGTAAATTGCATTAACTGAATGTAGATGACCTTTAGTAAAAGTTATTACAGCATCGTTTGCAGGAACTGCTGCTAAATTTTTATCTAAGTTTAATGTAAAAGTATTACTACCATTATTAGTAACAGCTTGAATAGTGTACTCAGTTGAGTTACCTGCAATTGTAAATGTTTCACTAATAACAGGTGCAGAAGTTAAACCATCTGTAATTAATACAGCTCCAGATGTTGATTGTGATGCCCCTTTTACTTTTGGTGATCCACGTTGACTTAATGTTGAAGTTGATTGGCAATCAAGAGTAATACTATCATCATCACCAAATTTTTCTAATGTATAAACAGTAGATCCATTTAAAGATCGTTTACTAATGCAAATTAAATTTTCGTTAAGAGCAGAAATAGATTGAAACGTATCTCCAGAACGAGTTGACCATTGTACCCACCCAGCTATTTTTTCATCTCTAACTGAATGAAATACAGATAATTTACCTGAATGCGTTGATCCATTATTTAAAAAAAAAGCATATTGTTCTGGTCTTGTAAAGTTACCTCTCATAATTGCTATTTCTTTTGGACTATCTATTAAGTGTTGTGCAAGAATAGAAACAGCAGTTGATTTATATCCATCTTCTAAATCTGAATAAATAAATTCTCTAATTGCTTTACCAGTTTTTTGAACAAAACCTGTAGCTTGGTCAAACATCTTAGGAGCAGTTCTTGAAATGCCATATGGTGATTGTCTTTTAATACTAATGTTAGCAGCAGTAATAGTATTATCAGAAGCTGGTGGTATATAGTATTCTCCACCATCAGTAAAAACTTGTAAATCTTTTCCAGAAATTAAATGTCTTATTTCGTTAACTTGATCTCCAGAAATATCTATATCAATAGCATCTGCAGAGTCTGCATCATCTACATCAAAGTTTGTATATTCAGAAATCTTAGAAGCTATAATATTAGCAGGTTTAGAATAAAGACCACCAAACCATAATCTATTAGCATGAAATGTTACAGCTTGAGGATAACCTCTATGGTCTGACATAGCAGATTCATCCCAATCAGCAGTAGCATTTGTATTAGCTAATGTTTCTCTAATATTACCTACAACAACTGTAGTGTTTGTTCTTGCTGTAATGTCTATTTCTTTTTTACCTATACGAATTGTTTTACCTACCCAATTATCATTCGTATCAAAAATACCTGCTGATGCAGTTATGTTAACTGATGTTCCAGTTGTTGATGCTGCTGTTAATGTTACAGCAGAAGCTGCATATTTAAAATACGGTTGAAATCTAGGATAACCAGTTGAGTGAGTTGCAAATTCAAATCCACTAACTGTAAAAGATGTAGCAGTAGCTCTAAAGATTTTTCTAATAGCATTATTTCTATGAGTTAAAAAAATTGTATCTCCAAATTGTGCAAAATTTAATTCAAACAATTGTGCAGTAGTCCAATTACAATTACTTGTAAGATTAGAAGTTAAAGCTGTACCAGATGTATTATAAACATCCATTCGGTTGTTAGATAAAACAATAATAGCTACTTCATCATCAGAAAATATAAATGGAATTATTCTGCTTTCTGCTGGAAGTGATGCTAGGAAATTAGTACCAGGTCTTCTCATTACACCTCCTTCTGCAAGTAATGCAAAATTTCTACATTCTTTAGCACCTTGATAATAAGAAGGTACATCTGTTCTAGTTGCTAATAATGGGTTTAGCTCTCCAGATGAAAAATTGGTTATAACTGTTTTTAAAGTTCTTCCCATTAATCATTTCTTGTTGATGTTCTTAAACTTGTAAATCTATTTAAGTTTAAAACTTTTGATGTTGTTTCAGTTGAATCAATATGTTTAGCAACAAGTAATTGTCTTTCAGCTAATTCTTTAAATTGTTTAATCATTGCAGAATCTCTAGCAACTGAACCTGCAAATACTGAAGCTAATTCATATTCTAAAGCTAATCTAAAATGAGGTGGAAAATATTGTTCTTCTACTTTGTAAATATAATCCATTACTAATTCGCTATTTGCTCCATAGCTATCTACATAAATATAATTTTTATATCTTGCGTAAGGAATAACACTATCGTTTACTGTAATTGAAATTATTTGTAATGCAGCAGGATCAGTTGGTATTTGATATGCGTATGTATATCTACCTGCTGGTGTATCTGTTAATAATGATAAAGCTTGTTGAGTAGTAGCAAATCTCCATCTATGTCTTGTAAGAAATGCTTCTGTAATATCTGTGTAAATATTTGATGCAACTAAAGCTTCTGTACTACCATCGTCAAAAGATGAAATAGGACTTGCTCCTATCATTACTAATGCTCTTGCACAGATGTCTATACTTGTTGTTGCCATAGTTTGTAAAAAAAAGACTAAGGGGGAAATACCTCTCGGCAAGATCCCCCAAAGTTATATTGTATTAAGCTAGAATAACTGTATCAAGGTTAGTTCCACCATCGTTGACAGATACTATTAAAATATCTACCACAGCGTTTGAACCACCACTATTACAAATTATTAAATCTCCTGCTTTCAATTCAGCATGTGATAAGAGAAAATAATTATCATTATCCATTGCTGTAATTGCGTCACCATCAGTATAATACCACATTGAGTTTTTATCACCCATTTGAGATATTTTTTTGACAGGATTGTCTATTGCATAAGCCATAATCTATATCCTATTATTATTCGGCACACAGCTGAACTCTTGCTGCATCACCATCAATTGTTTTACATCCCAACGAAATCATTGAAGTGATTAAGTGTGAAACTTTTTCAGGAACATAGTTGACTTCAGTTTTAACATCAGTACCAACACCTAAACCTAAAGCACTTTTGTGGAATGCTAAAGTTTGTCTGTCAGTTGCTACTGTTAAACCAGAATGAACAAACCATAAAAATCCTAACCATCTTTTGGCAGTTATGCCATTTCCGAATGGAAGGTCTTGTGGGCCAACGTATTCAACTCTACTGAATTGATCTACTGCTAGTAAGTTAGACCATTGTTTTGGCCCTACTACCCAATATCTTTGATTATCATCAGGAACATCATTTGTATTAAATGTTTCCATCATTGTTGTTGCTTTAATCAAAGTCATACCAGTTGCTGAACCACCTATGTTGTTTGCTACTGAAGTTGCACCTTTTAACTCGTCAATAATAACTTCATCAGTTTTTCTTCCTAATGCGTATGCTGCCGATTGTGCAATGATTTGTCTTTCGTCTATGTTTACCTTTAGCTCGTCTAACTTGTCAACGTAGTCTGCTGCATAATAATCAGTTAAAGTTGCAGACACATTACTGTGAGCAAGATCCATAGCAACTACTTCAGCATGTCTTGCTTTAGTGTTTGCTTGTCCTTTAGCAACTTTTTGAAATTTAACAGAACTACCATTAACATTGTTAACTGTTCTAACTAGGTTCTTTAATTTGCTTCCCATTCTTTGGTAAGCCATATGAACTTCTGCTTCGAACTGAGTAATAAAGGCATTGTTTATTGTTGATGCCATGTTTATTCACCTTTGTTAAGTTATAGTTAATTTACCGATTATCTCTACAATACAGAATTAGTTATCCAAGAAGGGCTAACGTGAATATTTTAAAGGTCTTAGTTAAGGAATAATCTATAAGTGCCAATGTAGGCAACGCACATTAGATCCAATATTTAGGAATAGTAATTACGTCACCAAATTGTATTTCACCATCATCAAGATAAACATAAGTACCAAATAAAGTTATAAATGTTTTGGTATCTTTATAGATCCAAAATTCACCTGTAACACAATCTGCTGGTTTGGCTGCATCCATTTCTTTAGAAGTCAGCCATCCAGTTTCACCTACACAATCTAACCAATTGAGAGGTTTTTTAAGTTTTTTATATTTAAACTTATGAGTCTGTTTTACCGTAGGCTTTTTCATATAGCTCTGTTACTCTTTTAACATAACTTGGATCACGTCTGCTGCTATCGTAATATCTAGGATCATTGAGCATAGATTTAAGATCATCTGCAGTAGCCGACATATCTACTTGTGTAGGTGTACTTGGCATTGCTGTATCTTTGTTTAATGCCATAATTTCTTCGAGAGCTTTTACACCATCAGCAGTAGCTGCTAAACCAGACATAACTGAATAAGCTTCTGGAGTTAAATTTTTCTTTGACCACATAGCTGCTGCGTCTACTCTATCTTTACCAGAATCTCCAAGTTTTTGGATCTCCATATCTACGTTAGGTAAATTAGCAACTGCATTATCAATAAAAGCTTGAACACCAGTATCATATTGTTCTTGTGATAATCCTGCATTTTTTGCAGTTTCACCCCACCATTTAACTATAGGCATTTCTTCACTAATTGTTAATGAAGTATTTTCCATTTCTGGAACATTTAATTTATAGTTTTCTGGAACATTATTGTTTTTTTCATTTTCAATATCAGTTCTAATTTGTTTAGTAAGATCTTCTGTTCGAGATCCTAGTTTAGTTTCAAGTGAATTATAACTTGATGCTAAATTTTCTAAATTAACTTTATTAGTATTTGTATCCCAAAATTTTTCTTGAACGTATTCTGGTCTAACTATATCACTAACATTTTCTGTAGCGATTGGTGCTGAAGTTTCAACATTATCATCTGCCATCTTGTTCTCCTATCTGTATTCTTGTTTTGATTATACCCATTAAAAATCTCATACCTTCGATATGAAATAAATGATTGCTAGTTACATTTGGCCCAGCAACTACTTCTGTAGTAATAGATTGTAAGTAAGCTAACACTTTCTTGCCTTCGTCCCCTTTAAATAATGTTGCAAAATGTTTATTCAATAAAGCTTCTTGTGGAGCTGATCTTGTATAGCCATCAACACTTTTAACTGGTACTTCCTTTTTCTTCTTTAACTCATCCCAACTCATATTAACTTTCTGGAGGAGCTTCTTCTCCTGCCGATTGTTGTAATTGACTCATTCTATCTGCCAATTGTTTTTGCTCTTGTTCATCTCTAATAAGCTTTTCTGGTAAGTTCATTTTTTCTGCTAAATATTTTGCTGTTGCATTTTGATCCACAATTAAATTAATCATTTGTGGGCCAAATGTTCCTGCAATTATTTCATTGAATCTAGTTACATCTGCAACATCTTGTAAATGTTGAGCTTGTGCTAGAGGTGAACGAGGTGCTACTTTAACTTCTCTACCATTTATTTTTGGTACGTCTATTCTACCTTGCTTAGATAAAATTCTAATTATTCTTCTTAACAATGGATTAATTAATTCTGATTGTAGTCTGCCAAATGATGCACCTATCTGTCTAGATAGATCTGCCATTCTTTCAGATACCTCAGTAGCTGTCATAGGTGTACCTTCTGGTTTACCTAAAGCTTCCATGTATAATGCTTTTTTAATATTAGCTCTCATATCGTTTAACACTAATTGAGCAACGTCAAAATTAGATGCTGCTTGTATTGGAGTTAAACCTCTAGAACCTGGAGCAACTGGAATTAAAGATCCTGGTACTAATGAAATGTTATCTGGATTAATTACACCATCATCTTCATAAGTATAAACACCACTTACAGACATCTGTGCATTTTGTAATATTAATTCTATTGTAAGGTTACAAGTTTTAATAGCTGACATAGCATTAAATACTGGCCCTCTGCCATAAACTTCACCAGATGCTTTATTCCATCTAAATACTAAATAAGGATTTGAACCTTCACCTTCATATTCTTCTTCAAATAAAATATGTTGAGGATCTTCCATTACTACACATAGTTTATATTTTTCTACATTAGGTTCGTAAATTTTATAAACAGCTTCTATAATTGTAATTTTTTTCTTTTGTTTTAAAGGATCAAAATCTTCTGGTAATTTAGCTTTAGGATATAAGATAAGTATTTCTTCTGGTTTACAAGTTCTAGTTCTATAAACTGTATCTATTGCTCCATCTGGCCCATTGTTTAAACAAACTCTAGTTAATGGTATAGATGAAAACTTAATTGGATTAATTGCATCCCCTTCTTCAACAAGCATAACTCCTGTGCCAATAGCAAGATCCATAAATGCTTCATGTATTTCTTGGTTAAAGTTTGATGTTTGTAATATCTGGAAAACATAATCTGTAATTTTATCTAGCTCTAAATTAATTTGTGGTTTTTGTTCTGGTGGTATTTCTGATCCAGCTTGGAAATCTGCCCATCTAGCAAAGGTTGGTACAATACCTGCTTGAAGTCTTGATGCAAATTCTTGTACTCCAACTACTGCAGTTTCGTCAAATATTTTATCAGTCCGTTTTTGTCCTGGAGATTCATCGTAAAAAGATTCTCTATTAGGTAAACAATATTCGTATGCTTCTTCAAATCTATCTTTCCAATGATCTTTAATACCTTTAGCTTCTTTATACTTTTTAAGTATTTCAGTTGCTTTATCTTTAATACCGTACTCTGGTGTTATTGTTCCGTTTACATATTCCATTAATTAAAAAATCCTCGTTGTCCACCTGTACTAAACAAAGATCTAGAACCTACTAATCCTTTTCTTTTTTTATACGCAGCTTCTTCTTCTTCTGTTGTTTTTGGTGTTTCTGTTTCTGCTTTACTTTCAGCATCTACTTGTGTCATTGTTTTTTGAAATTTTGAGTTGTCATAATTATCTTTGTTATAATTTACATTTACTCTACCCATAGCATCTGTTCTTCCAGATGTTCTACCTTCAAGATAACTTGCATATTGTTTTTCTTTATCTTTATCACTTAACATCGAAAATTTTTCTTTAGATGTTCCTTTTAAAACTTTGTCTGTATAAAAAGTTCTAGTAATTTTAGATCTTTTATTAAAAAATTTATTTACAAGTTTTGATTTTGTATTAGTTTTTCCATCTTTAAAAGTTTCATTTTTACTTTCCATATATGAATCAGTTTTTTTGTCAGAATAATTTTGAACATCTATGTCTTTATTGATTTCGTTTTTTTTACCTCTACGTGCTGCAGTTTCTACTGCTTCGTTTCCAGAAACATCAGTATCTTGAGAACCTTTATCTGCTGACATTATTAAATATCCTCATCAAATTCTGCATCAAGAGTTTCAACATCAAACTCATTTCCAGGTAAATCTTTACAAACTTTTTCTAATTCTAATAATAATTGTTCTTCATCGTAATGACGTTCTTTTATTAATTCAATTATTTCTAGTGGTGATCTTTTTTTTTCTAGAGTCATGTTTCCAAAATGGCTCATATCCAGCATTTATCAACGCACAATATAAATGGTGTGGAGTAATAATATACCAACGGAAAAAACCTATTAACCTCATAACAAATGTTACACACGATAATTCTTTTATACGCATTAAATGCCAATCTTCTTTTTGAGGACAGATTAATATTTTAAAGGAATGAAGTTTTGCAAATAAGTTATCTGATTGCTTTTTAGTCAATACAGTTACCTTTATATTAGCATGAGTAAATTCCATGTTAATCCATTTTTTTGCAGACAGGTCATAGTTTAAAGCTCCACAATGACTAAAGCCATAAGGAGGTTTCCACCACCATAACCACTTTGCATACTTAACTGTTCTTGCATTATAGAAATAGACTAGCCATTCCTTTTGAATAGATCCCATACTTTTCTAGCTTTCTTTGATTGTCCTGCAAATACATCCCATTCTTTCTTAGCAATAATTGGTCGTGAAAGAGTTTTGCCAGATAGCATTGTTCTACCTTCACCAGCTCCCATCATTAAATATTGCAACGCATCGTGAACGTGGGAGTATCTATTCTTTAATGGTTTCTCATCATACCTATCTCCAGAAGTTTGTAGTCTTCTGTAATGATAGCCACCATTAAAACCTTTTTTTAAATTGATACAATCCGTGTGCATATTAAATCCTGCTTGTCCGTCAACTAATCTAGATAAGGTAGCATCAACAGCTTCTATCCTTAACGCAACATCATTTGATGGTGCAGGTATAGCTTTTAATCCATAGGTTCTCATTATTTGAAACGGAGTTCGTTCATCAGTTTGAGATCTAAAATCTCCAGAAGGATCTCCATAAATCATAATATCTAAACCTTTATAATTTTTAGCAATCTCTCCTCTCAGTAATTCTGAGAATCTCATTACACCCATATCAAAACAAACTAACTCATTAATAATATTCCATTTACCTGTTGTAGTTCTTTGACCAAACACAGCAGCAGGTGTTAATCCAAAGTCAATTCCAATCCATATAGGTTGGTTAGGAATTAAAGTTATTGGATTTTTTGTAACGTGTAATTCTTCTTTGAAGCTGTGGTACACAGGTTTACCTTCTTCAATAGATCCTAGTTTATTTAAAACATAAACATCAATCCATCCTTTAGTCTTACCTCTAATAATATTAGGATAGTATTGTGGTGTTATGTTTATTTTATTCTCTGCTTTGTCATAGGGTTCATAAGCAGTAGTCATACCATCCTTATCTTTTTTTTCTAACAATGCTGGTGGCTGTGTATGAAAACTCCAGTTATCTGGTTTGATTAACATCAAAGCTTCTTCACGAGATATGTGATCTGGTACTGGAACATCCCCAGACATTATAGCCCACCAATGATCTTCTTCTGGAGCATTCGTATCAGCTATAACTCCATACCATGATGCACCACCATCTCTCATAGAAGGATAACGTCCAACCCTCATAGTACAAGCATCTATAATACTCTTAGGTATTTCTCTTGCTTCATTAACCCAGACTCCTGTTAACTCTAATGATAGCAATTTCTTTACGTCTTCTGGTCTATCAAGTGCCAAGAACATTACTTCTAGTTCTATCTCTCCTTGATTAATTCTATGAGTATAAGGAACAGACCAAGCAAAATGTCCCCACTTATCTTCTGGAAACCAATCTATCCAAGTTTTAATTGTAGTTGTTTTAAGTTGTGGATTAGTATTTCTTATTACTGCCCATCGTGATTTTCTTTTTCCATCTTTACCTTTTTTTTGTAGCAAGGCTCTACGAAAAATTTCAATACAACAAGCAACTGATTTACCAGATCCAACTGGCCCTCTGATACCTCTAAAGAAGTCATCGGACTTCATAAACTCTTTTAGTACAGCACCTTGTGGTTTATATTTAAAATCAATCGACATTTATACCAACATTAGCCTTTAACATATTATAAACTGTTTCTTCACCAAAGGCTTCAACAAGCTTATCGGCTTCGTAATCTGTTATCATGTGTGTTGGATAATGTTGTAAATGTGTTTTCTTAACAACTGTCCTTAATCTTTTTCTATCTTTAATACTTAAATTATTGAGGAACGACATTTTAATTTTTCTACCCTTTCTAATACTACTTTGAGTATTTCAGTTTCTTTTCCGAACTTTTCTTCAAATGCCTTCTTAGCCATGTGTATAGAGAAGTTACCTTGATGATGGTCGTGGCATAAGGGAATAACCTCGAAGTGACTCGTACGTCTTCCTATGCCTGTCCCAGGTGGTCTTATATGGTGTAGGTTAGCAGGTCTTTCACAAACAAAGCATCCAAGCTCTGCTACCCAATTCATATGTTCTTTTTCTTTTTTAGTAGCCACTAGTTCTTGGTTTTGGTTTAGGCTTTGGTTTTGTCATTGGTTTTTTTGATGGTCTTCCTTTTTTAGATCCGTAAGTCCCTTTTCCTGCTGGCATTTTTTCTCCTATTTGTTTTTTAGTTTAGTTAACTGTTTTAGTTTCTTGTTCGTAAGCTTCTTGTGTAATTGACTCATAAGTCGATCTACAGCCATCTGGTGTAGCAGCACTTGCTTTTTGCATTGCAACAACATCATCTATAGCTTCGTATAATATTTGCTTTGATAATTCGTCCCCTCTCCATATAATTACTTTGTAGTAAACCACTTGTTGTGTTCCTTCTAAGATTAACTCTGTTTATGTTTGTTAGCAAAATTCCTAGCAGCAGCAACAGAACCGAAGCCCCATTTTTTTAATGCCAAAGCTTTTCTTGTAGGCTCACCTTTTGAATCTTTCATTGGCCCTTCCATTCCTGCAAACCTTGCAGCAAATGAAACACGTCTGCCACTTACACCACTATTAAGAGGTGCTTTTAAATTACCACCATCTTTCTTTTCAAAATGTTTTCTTCCTTTTTCATTTAATCCTCCAGATGGGCTTTGATATATTTTAGCTACCATCTATTTTTTCTTTGCTGTTTTTGAGGATTTATTAAAATCTTTTTTTGTTGGTGTGCCTTTAGCTCCAGGTCGTTTCATGCTTTCGCCAGAACCTTTTTTAATACGTTCTCTTTTTGCGTGGATGTTTGCGTATAAACCTTTTGCTTTAGCCATGTAACTGTTTAGCAACAAACCCTATTTAAAAAAACGCACTTACCTGCCTTGACCTTTATATCTTGTATTTTGTTTCTGCCTTTTCTCGGATTTGTTTTGGGACTTCTTATGGACACCAATCCTTTTCTTCGGCTTCTCTCTTTTGATGTAGTGGGTAAAATTCTGTTTTGCCATAGTTAAATTATTTAACGACCATGATGCCGAACCTTTTTGTGGTTAAAATATATTTGCCATTTCTTTGCAAAGCTTTTTTTAACTTCTGTTGCGTGTGATAGACCACTAGTCATCTGTGATGATTGTGTTTTGCCCCCACCCCCCATTCTGTGGTCTGTGGTCAATCCCCCTGTCGTACCGACATCTAACTTAAGTCGATGTTAATCTTAATATCACCCTGTATACTATGACTCACTCTGTCTGGTGATCTTAGTCCTACTCTGTCTAGGATATCTCGTGACGCTTCTAGCTGAACGTACTCACTCCTAGCTCCTGATGATAGCTCTATCATCTTCCTACTCGCTACTACTGCACCCATGCCAAGAGTATCTGCAATCCTTTGATTCATATAGCTCTGTACCTTGGGTAAACGTAGTGTGCGAGAAGCACTTATTCTTCCTGCTTCCTTGCTTCCATTCGTTGAATATCCTGCCTTTTCTGAGGCATCCTTGATACTACACCCTGTAGCTACGATAGTATCTACTAAGGCCTTCTGCTTCTCTGTAAGATTATCACTCATTGGTTTGCTTTGTATTCGTTTTATTTATTCTGCCCTATCCATTCGTATGGTTTAGATTAGGCACAATCAACTCACAACGCACACAAACTATTCGGTAGCACACGCACAGAATAGATCTTGCCAGGATGATGCTACAGGTCGAGTAGCCATTGAGGGGCGAGGACTACACACGGATCACCCTAGCATAACAAGGACTCCTTCTAATCAGCAAGTGGACAAGTTGCTCCTCCTAGGGTCGTATCAGCCTTGTCGCAGACTCCATCTGCCAAGCACTTGATGATCAGACTCTACCTCGTTCTTGCACGGGATGACCGTATGGTCGTTAATTAACTAATAGGAGATGTTATGGAAGTGAATGATATGTTGGACTACTACGAGATCAAGTTAGATGACTCTGGTAAGAAAAGAGTTGTGGAGTTGTCTTCTCTACGAGAAGAAGCTGAGATGAAGGGTGACACTAGTAAGTTACTTTTGATCGATAGCGAGTTAACTAAGATATATGGGGAGCTTTAGTATGAGAGTATTATATGCTTTTTATTATGCGTTACATTTTGTAATGGCATTTCTTGGTTTGCTTATAGCAATACATACAGACATGGTGTGGTTAGGATTATCTTTATCGGTAATCTTTATTATTAAGTTTCTGTATATGACAAATAATGAACAATAGGAGTTGAATATGACTATGTTGAAAAGCGAAGTATATGAAGATTATTCAGATAATAGAATAGCTAATATGGAATTAGTATTAGATGAATCTGAGTCGTCTATTAAAGACGGAGTTCTAACGATGGTTAAAGCAGTTATTGCACCTTACATAGATAGTAAGGATTGGGCTATGATTGCTGAGTGGAATTTCGATAGTATGTATGGTGGTGCGTTTAGACACTTGGATATGTGTCAGCAGTCTTTTGAGAAAACAAAAGATGATACAGCTAAAGCTATCAGAAATGATCAAGGTAATGAGATAACTAAGAATATCTTAGATAGATTGTTATTTAGATCGGAAGCTCAAGCGTTAAATATCAGACGTGCTAGTGTTATAGTAGAAGCATATGAAGATGCTTATAAAGAAGTGTATGGCGAAAAATACACACCTAAAGCACTTAGGGTTAAGAAAGTTACAGCTAAAGACAAAGTTGTTGCTGAATGTATTAACTTTACTAAGGAGAGGTTAGCTAAGTTACAAGCTACTACTTCTAAACAGTTAAAATCATAATAGAAATTCTAAGCCCTGTACTTGTAATGAGTATGGGGCTTTTTTTATCGAGATTAGAATAATTATAAACTACTGCAATCGGCAAACAAGAGTTGTTGCTGCCGAGTAGATTGATGGTCACTACACGATAGTTGTTTAAACTATAGATAATAAACAACCTCGTTTCTAAGGAGTATTCCTGAGTAGTGACCTTTAATACACTAAATGTAGATTACAGATCACATTAGGTAAACTAGACCTAGGTTAAGTCAGGATAAGCACGCAAGTTACTGAAACTAGTGTGGTCTGCTATCTCCATTAAATGTGCGTAGTAAGAATCAACAATCAATAATAACTTAAAAATGAAAGAGGTGTGAATGTTAAACGTAATGAAAAACTGGTTAATCAATGTTGCTGCTGTATTTATATGGAAAGCAATCATGTTACCAATAAGAATACTTTTAGGATGTGTATTTGCTATCAGCAAAAACATGCCAGACAAAGTATCAGTTCCATACACAATTATAAAAAAAGATAACAAACAATCACAAGGTATGTGGTCGTGAATAATAAATCTTGGAAAGACGTTAGAATATCCGAGATGAATAAGCAGATTGCTGCCAAGTCATACAAACACAATATGTTTTTAGATGAGTATCTATGTATTTGTGGCAGCGATTGTAAAGATTATGAAACCTTCAAACAACAATGGGAGAATAGACATGGACTCAAGAGAGCTTAAAACTAGACTATTAGAATTACAATATGCTTATGGTGATTGTAAAATAGACACTGTTAAATTTATAAGTGGATTAGAAGACTTAGGTATTACTCACCCAGGTGAAGTAGCAGCTCATTTATCTCATGTAGAAGAAATGCGATACGAAGCTAAAAACGATGAGTCAAAAACAATAACAATAAATTAGGAGAGTTATGGGTTACACGAATTATTGGCATCAATATAATGACATTACCGATGAGAATTGGAGAGTCATTATGACTGAATACAAATTCTATTTGTTAGAAGTAGCTGGTGATAAAATTAAAGATGAATCTACTGAAGATAGTATTATCTTTCAAGGTGATTTTGAAACTTTTAAATTTGATAAATATGCAAAAGTAGAAAAAGATTATCCAGAACAAGATGAGTCATTACATTTTTGTAAAACTAGATTATTTCAATACGATATTTATGTTTGGTATATGCTTATGTTCATTAATAAGATTTGTCCTGGCATAGCCATCAACAGAGATTATCCATAGGTGCAACCAATGTTTTGTATCATATGGAAAAGAGAAGATGAGTGGAATTTATTTACTAATCAAATCTTTGTAACTGAAGCTGAAGCATTAGACTTTGGTAAACGCAGTAACATTAAATATAAAAAAAAGAAAGTGGACTGGAAAGTAGCTGACGCTGCCGAATGGTTTTAAATTAACAAAAGTTAGCCCCTACAAATGTAAGAGCTAACCTAATGAAAGAAAGAGGTGTTATGAATAACTTAGCAATTAGCAGAGATGTAGACAATACTCTACGCACAATAGACAATAGTGCTTATTTTGATGTAGAAAGAAAACAATTATCTTATGTACATGATAATGATAACAATACAATTAATTATGAAACAGTTAATAAATATGCTTTTGTCAGAAAAGACACAGGTAAATTATTAGGTATTCATTCTCAAGATTACATAATTAGACCTTATGCTGACTTAGCAGAAAAGGTTAACGATATAATTGTAGAGTCTGTTCCAGACTATGAAAAATATCAAATTACACCTAAAGACCAAGTTCTTGAAGGTGGTAAGAAGTACATTAGAACTATTAACTTCTGGGATGACAAAATCAAACTAGAAAATTATGGTGCTAACGGTATGCATATTCAAGGTACTGAAGAAGCAATCGTACCTCAACTTAGAATCTATTCATCAATGGATGGAAGATGGGGCCAACAAATTATGTGGTCTTCAGTATACGTTGTTTGTCTAAATGGAATGGTAAGACCAGATTGGTCGTTTACTGTTTACAACAAACACAACGCAAGAACTGACATATCCTTTACTGAGAATGATTTCAAAATGGGCATTACAGCTCATAATGAATTAGGTGAAGATTTATTTAAAATGATGCAACGAAAGGTTACAGACAATGACGCAACACACTTATTTAGAAAAACTTTGGCGAATAAGCAAACGAAGCTTGATATTGATGACAGTAGTATTCTTATCCTTAGGCATTTGGATGACTTATGGACTTCGTATAGTCGCAAATACGGTTCTACAGTTTTTGCAATTTACCAAGCAGCAACTGACTGGGCAACCCACCCAATCACTAGAGGAGCAGTTCACAACGTATCAAGAAAAAGAGAAAAACAAGTAGCATCTATGATGCAATCAACACAATGGGAAGGACTAATAAATTAATATGGATATAGATAAATTAATAACTTACTTAGCATCTACAGACGAAGCTTATTCTAAAATACAAGCTGAAGTTTCTTATGGTGAAGATATGTTAAAACATATTAAGGGAATATATATTAGCAAATCAGAACTATCAGTATCTAAAGCTACCGAAGACTTTTACGGATCTGCTAATTACACAAATCATATTAATAAACTTCATACTTTAAATAAAGAGCTGCTAGAATTAAAAAACAAAAGACGTACAGCTGAAATGAAAATAGAAGTTTGGAGAACTCTTGAAGCATCAAGACGTAAAGGAAATATATAATGACAATAAAAAAAACTAAACACGAAGTTGATTGGATAATTGTTGCTACAATAACAAGACCAGATGGCACTTGGTTTGATAAAACAATTGGCGATTTTCCAGACACTATTGGTATGGATATAAATGAATGGTTAGCTGATTATGTAAAGGAAGAATATGACAATTAATATAGATGCACCAATGTATGAAGGTTTATCTAAACGTGAGCTTATAATTTATAAAGCAGGGTTTAGAAATGGTTTTAGTGTCGGTAGTAAAAATACTAAAAACATAAAAGTTAAATACGAACATGACATCCCTACTGTTCCAGTACACAATGTAAATGTATTTGAAAAAATAATTAAAAATGTTTGTCTTTATTTTAAAGTTCCTACTTCTGAAATTTATGGGGATCGTAAATTTAGATATTTAGTGATACCGAGATCTATGATTATAAATCTAGCTAGAGAATGTACTAGATTATCATATCCAGAACTTAGTAGATTGTTAGATAAAGATCATACCACTATGATGTTTCATGTTAAATCCAGAATGATGTTTCGTGGTATCTGGAAACATGACAACAATCACAACATTTATGCTCACTTAAAAGGTCAAGTGTTAAGTGTAAATGCATAATATTACAGAATTTTTAGCATCGGAGTAATTCGTTTTAGTCTAAAATAGCTAGACATGGCCTTAATAATTAAGCTCTAGCGATGCCGAGCCGAATGTGTACTCTTTTAATCCAGACTAGTTGTTGTTTATTAGGGTACGCACAACAGGAAGAACATATAGGAAACATTTACTATATTATACGGTAGAAAAGTGCGTATTGTCTTTTTATGTTGATTTGCTTTAATATGTATAGAAAATCATTAATTATCGTTACTAAAGTAATGGAAGCTATTAATTATCAATACAAACCATTAATTATCACTAGTGAAAGTGACTTACAACCATTAATTATCGGAAATAAGTACATAAAACAAGTACTTTGTATAGGTAATATATACCTATTATTACTACCGATAACTTTTGGCATGTTTTTCCGTTCTGTATTTGTTCACAGTAAATCAGCATTATTTTCAATAACAAGAGTAAATAATGGAGGAATATTTGTCTAACGAAGCTTTAGGAGTATTTCACAATGCTTTAATACCACAATTTGTAACACAAAGAAAAAAACTAGGCATTTCACAATTAGAAATGGATGAAATCGTAGGAGTTGCCAAAGGGTTAGTTTCTAAGTGGGAATGTGGAGTACGAAAACCAAGTGGTTATCTGTTCTGTATATGGGCTGAAGCACTTGGAATGACAATAACATTACAACCAAAGGTGCAACATGACAATCAACCCAGATCTTAATCCTGGCGACATAACAAATGATGCAATTGTAAATGAAGTTATTAAAAAAATACTTGATCGACATATGCAAGGTATGGAAACTTTTGGTAAAACAATGGCTTCTAATGAAAGACCACTAGATCAATGGATAGCAGAAACAATTGAAGAAATGTTAGATGCTGTTCACTATTTAGTAAAAGCTAAAACACAAATAGATCAATTCAAAACTAAACAAAAAGAATTGGAAACTATTGTTTCTACTTTTAAAAATGAAACTTTTAAAGAAAGTGTTGATGTACCAGTTCAAGAAAAAATCTAACGTAGACTATTCTGCTCCTCACAATAGGCAGATGTATTTTAGGATGAGATTACTTAGGTTCTATAAAAATATAGAATTTGATGAAGACATTTATGATCGTACTGCAACCATGATCTTAAACGGAACTCTCCCCTATCGTCATGTAAATCAAATAGAAAAACTAAGGATTGAATATGAAAAAAAGAGAAAAGAAAAATATGAAAAACTCAAAAACAAAGGTGCAGCATCTATCGGATGTAAAGTTAGAGAAGTTGTTAATAGCTTTAGCAAAGCGATATAGCAATAGTTCTTTGGAGTTAGGTGTTCAACATTATTTTAAAATAGGAGGAAGCATATGAATAATAAATTTACTGAGCAGCAACAAAATAAAGTTATTGCTACTTGGGATTTGTGGTCTGAAAAAA
>ENA-ORXF01000887-ORXF01000887.1-marine-metagenome-genome-assembly--contig:-NODE-887-length-20352-cov-7.853218_pt1 | contig 20352 bp, 23 predicted proteins | sample MGYA00237864_ERZ511476 | MGnify/ENA primary metagenome ERZ511476 (study PRJEB26306, sample SAMN06343908) | marine metagenome | isolation source: coastal waters | place: Atlantic Ocean: West Antarctic...
ATCTTCTATGTGTTCTAGATGAAGGTTCTTTCCACCCTTATCTTCAAACAATAATTGTTCTGCAAGATTGTTCATTATTTTCCACTCATCATATTTTTAAATATTGGTGTTGCCACTGCTTGAAATTGTGGTTCTGCTGTTTTAGAACCTTTATATCTTATCTCTAAATTAAGTAAAGGTGATTTTCCATTGTAAAGTGTGTAAAACATTTTTGCTGGTGCTTGTTTACTACCATCATATTCCCACGGCACACTTTTTACTTGTCCTCTACTATCAACTGTTGCTCCTAATTTTAAATTATCTTGTTGAAAAATTTTAGTTAGTGCTTCTATTGTTGTTGGTAAATCTTTAACTTCAGCAGGCTCAACACCAATAGTATCTCCTTTCTTTTTTCCAATACCAGTTAAAAGATAAAACTCAAAATTTCCCTTTTGGTCAAGTATTGGTTGTAAATCAACTTTGAATATTAGTTTTAAAAATGCAGTCATCATTTCTTTTGGGTCTTTTCTTAATATCTTATCAACAACTCTCCAAAATATATTTCTTTTACCACCAGCACCACGACCAGCTAACATTTCATTTGCAAAATCATTTGGTATCTTTCCAATTTCTCTTTTAAAATCTTTGTCTGACATTTTATTAACTATACTTAATGCACCTCTAGGATTTTTCTTTTTAAATGGTGGATATGCTAACAACATTCTTTTAAAAAATAATTGTTTTGCTCTCTCTATAAAAGCCATATCTGCCGCACTCATAAAATCTTTTAATAAAGATTTATTACCTGTAATAGGTTTATTAATTAATGTTGGGTCTGCATCTTTTGTTTGTGCTTTCTTTTTTAACGAAAACCCATAATACTTTTTACCAGATGCAACAACTATATCAGAAGAATTATAATCTTTAATATTACCTATTGGTGGATTGAAACCAATTATTTCATCATCCCATTTTTGACCTGTCCAAAATACTTTTGTTGGTTTACTGACAATTTTTAATATTGCATTTGCAGAGGATATTGCCGTTGCTAAGTCATACCAATTATCATTAAACTGATTTAATAAATCCTCTTTACCAGCAACACCTACAATTTTTGACCATTGTGTTTTTGCTTTATCAATTATCTTTTTAGCGTCTTTCACATCTATTTCTGTTGAATCGTACTTAGTTCCTATCATTACAATAGCAGCAGTCATTAGTTCTTGTGTGCTTGTTGATATCTTTTGTCCACCACCTTCTCCACCATATTCTGGTGTTTTTGCAACTAAACTCCATGCAGTCTTAGGATTTGTTATTGAAATCTTTTTAACATTATCAAAATCTTTTATTAAAGACTTCATGTTTTTAATACCATAAACTTTATCGTTCATAGTTATTTCTTTTATTTTTATAGTAGTACCATCATTTAACATGTGGTCCTCACCTTTTGATATTTTATCTGTAAAAATTTCTATTCTTGGAATACCAGAGTTAGGCCCTTTACCAGCAGGTTTTTCTAATTGAGCTAGAGATAGAGATGATTCAGTAAAAAATAACTGAACCTTTTCTTGTAAGTCTATTTTTGGGGTACGAGCAGGTCTTAACTGACTCACAGATTGTCTAAAAGACATCAATTTCTCCATTTAAATATAGTTTATGTATCTATTTATTAAACTTTTAATTTAGAGAATTTGTTATATTTATCCTCTGTAGACTCATCTATCTTAGGGCCTTGATTCTTACCGAATCCTTGTCCTTTATCTGCGATTGGCACACTACTTATTACAGTTTGGCCGTGGTCTACAAGTTCATCTTGTGCTTTGAGTTCTACATCAAAGAGTTTCATTTTAGCTCTATCTATTCCAATGATGAATCTCTTATTCATGGTAGGGTCATTGTATCTATTCTTTAATTGTTTGACACAAATCTGATTGAGTTCTTCTAGTTCTTCTGTAGATATCAATGCAAACATTAAGTCGGCAGTTGCTGGAAGTCCAAAACTCTCTGCAGTATCTTCTAGTCCAACATCAGTATTTGAGAATCCACTTCTAGTTGTCTGAGTTGCAGACATAATAGGTACATTCGTTTCTACTGCAAGTCCTCTGAGTTCCTCAGCAATAGACTTAATAATAGTATAAGAGTTCATATTATTTCCAGCTTTAAATCTACTTGATGCACAAATGTTTAGATAATCAATAAAGATAATATCTGGTTTGAAAGATTTCTTGATTGCAAGTTCTTTCAACAGTCCACGAAAATGTCCACTATGTGCTGATGCAGTTGGGTATTCTTTGATGATTAATTTACCCTTTGCTTTCTTTTGTAACTTTGTAATCTTATCATCAAACATCTTCTTAGGTAATTCATGTAAATCTGGGATACTAATATTCATCATGTTAGCATCTATTCTCTCTGCAATTCTTTCCTCTGCCATTTCTAAAGTAATGTATAAAACATTCTTTCCTTGCGATAAACAGTTTGCAGATTGATGACACATGAATAATGATTTACCAACACCTGTACCAGCAAGTGCAATATTCAAAGTCTTTGGTGGAAGTCCACCTTTAGTAATCTTGTTAAAGAATTCTAAATCAAAAGGAATCCTTTCTTCTTTGTGATGATAGTAATCAAATCTAGCTTCTGAATCTTCCAGATAATCATGACCCACAGAGTTATCAAATGAAACTGCAAGAGCCTCAGTTAGAATATGGGGAATTGATTCTGGTGTTTTGTCTTTAGACTTACCATCTATAATACCAACACCTTCTACGATTGCATTGTAGATTGCTTTATCTTTTACAAACTTTTCTGTGGTATCTACTAACCAATCAAAATCTATCTGCTCTGGATTAAGACTTTTAATTATCTCAACAACCTTTTTATGTTCAGTATCGTTTAAATCTTTTCTTGTACTGACTTCAATTTCTAAAGATGTTTGTGTTGGTTTCTTATTATACTTGTCTACAAACTTTGTAATTTCATCAAAGATAATTCTTTCTTCTTTAACATCAAAGTATTCTGGTTTTATAAATGGTAAAACCTTTCTTAAATAGTCTTCATTGTTTAAAAGATTAGTTAGTGTTGTTCTCTCTATTGTCTGATTCTGCATTTTGTTCCTCAATTATGTCTACCAAAATATCACCTACAAGATTATGAAAATCTTCTTTAAAGTCTTCTTTTGGTACTGCATTATTATCTATTATTTCAAATTCAAATTTAAATGGCATTTGTCCATTTTGTGTTTCTTCACCTAGTGAAACATTTCCATATTTATAAACTACACCAGCATACTTACCACCCTTGATACCAATACAAGTTTGGTCTTGTTTTTTACTTTCGACATAAACGTATGATTCTTTAATATTAGGCATAATGTAAATAAGTTTGCATGATGTACTTAGGTTCGTTTATTGGTTTTGTTCCAGCATGTAGCCAAGGCCACATTGGTGGGAACATTAACATACTACCTTTCTTACAGTTAGCATGTTTATCTAATTTAGGGAATGTAGTTTTACCTTCTTCGTTGTCTGAAAGATATATAAAGAAAACTAAAAACCTTGTTGATGTTGGTCTTGAATTTACATCTACATGTGGTCTAAATTCATCATGGTCATTTGGTAAATATCTTTTAATACGAATAGGCTCCCATATATACTTACTTGGCATTTGTTGTGGTGCAACACCTGTGTCTTTTAAATAAGTTGTAAAACTATTTGTAAAGATATCTGTAAACATTTCCATTTCTGGTTTCCAAATATCAGGTGCTTTTGCCATATTCAGTTGTGTAAAAACCATTCCTCTATCATCAAATGGTTCATGTTGATTTTGAAACTGTTCAAACTTGTCTACCATACCATCACATATTACTTTGTTTACTACATTGTCATATATTTTAATTAAATCATTCATATCTCTATCCTATTTGTAATTCTGAAACCATTATAACAGATATGGGGTGTTTTGTCAAGTCTTTATTGTCCAATCTATTGCTATTCTTTTTTTATCTGTAATTATATCTTGAGCTCTATGTGGCACTCTTGGGTCGAATATTATGAAGTCGCCTGGTTCTGGTGAATGTAAAACTCCACCATGTTCAAATCCACCACCATAAGATTTTTTCCAATCTGAATTTAATATTCCCAATACTTTAATGATTGGTGTGTCTTTCAGTTCATCTTTCTCATGGTCTGTATGTACATTATCTTCTCTATGTTCATCTTTCATAGAGATACCACAAAACAAAAGGTCTAGGGGAACATTAAGCTTTTGTTTTTTTGCAGTTTCATGTATCATCATTAACAAACTCATAGACACACCAGCCAAATATTCATCATGTATTGTGTCACCTTGTATAACATCTATCTTTGCATGTTTATCTTCAAAGGGTTTACCCATAGGATAATTAAAATTCCATTTAGTAGATTTCGTAACTTGATGTTTAAAGAAATCTAAGAATAGTGGTGTACAACAACCTTTAACTATCGTTGCCATACTTAAACTCTTTTGTTGCAGCTTCTTCTAATTGTTTCATTATATCTTCTGTAAAATATTTCTCTGGGTCATTATTAATTGTTTTTGCATATTGTTTAGTACCATCTGGTAATTCAATACGAGTTGATACTTGTTTGAATACTTCATGTTTTAATGCTAAGTCAAGTAATCCATAATACCTATCAAGTCCTTTATCATAAGTTAACAAAACATCAACCATTTTATTTTCCACAGTCAATCTTGATTTATGATTCTTACAATGAATTATATTACCAACAACTTCTGTACCATCTTTAAATTTTTTCTTTGAAAGATATATGATACTTGAAGCAGCATACTTCAATCCACTACCACCACCCATTTCTTTTTGTGGGAACATAGAACCTATGACATCATAAGTATGATTTGTTACAACCATTGGCACTTTTGCTTTACCAAGTTTTAAAGTTAAAACTCTAAATGTAGCTTTCAGTATTTGTGACCTCGACATATCTCTAGTTTCTTTTCCAGCATCTGTATCTTCTACTTCTTTAGTAGTTGATAACATACCAAGTGAATCTAAACATATAAAGAGTGGTCTTCTGACATTTACATCTTGTTGCATGTATCTTTCTAATACTTTTAATGATTGGTGTCTAAACTCTTGTACAGTTGTTACAGGAAGTATTACCATTCTATCTGCATCTATTCCTCTATCAACAACCATCTGTTTTGTGATTGCACTTTCTGATTCAAAGAATACAACACCAGAGTTTGGATTTTGGTCTAGGAAGTTTTTAACCATTCCCATAAGAAAGAAAGTTTTTCCTGTAGAACTTTCTCCAGCTAATGCAGTAATTTTGTTTTGTGGAAGTCCACCATAAAGTGAACCAGAAAGTAAAGCATTAAATACATGAGAACCTGTATCTATAAAGTTTTCTACATCTCCTGCTTCTATACCATCTGATACTATTCCAGCATATTCATTACCAGTTTCTTTAATAACATCTTTTAAAAAATCATTCATTCAATATCTCCTATTTAATTTCGTTGTTTTCATTATCTCTTTTTAGATTTAAATTATCAAACATATCTGTAGTTGGTTGTGAATCACAGAATGGTAATGGATTCTTTTTTTTCTTTTTGAAGATTGCATCCCAGTTTGAATCAAATTTATCTCTATCCACTTTAAGTGGTCTTCTTTTATCACCTTTTCCTGCCATTAGAAAAACTCCTCTAGTGTTCCTTGTGTTCCGTAACTATCATCTATTGGCCATTGTATCATACTAGTAATAAATTTTAGTGGTTCAACAAATGACTTTTCAAATTGCATATCATAATCTATTATAGTATGTAAATTTAATTCCTTTGGTAACTTAGTCATAAACGATATAGAAGTTGATTGATATGTATTTGGTATTTTCATATGTAAGAATTTAATCTTATCACCCTCTTGTATAAAAGGATATTTTCCTTGCAATTTCTTTTCCTTTACAAGATGATTATATAATATTGCACCCTTACAATGTATTGGGGCGCCTTTCTTAAATAGATTATGTGATTCTGTCCATTTTAATAATCCATTTACCGAGCGTGGGTACGCAACTAGTTCTGGTTTTAAAGTCATAAACTCTTTTCTAAAATCTTGTATAAAATTATTTAACACTTTAGAATCTTCGTTCATAATAATTGTTAGTGCTTCTTTAATCTTTTCACGACATGCAGCTGGTGTAGATGACTTAACTGCCTCGACACCCATCATTTTTAATTTAGGTTCTTTATAACGAACACCTTCAACATCATGTGTATTTAATATATATCTTTTCTTTGCAACCCAAATTCCTTTGTCTGCAATTACTTCTCTTTTCATTTGCATTTTCTGTTCGTATGCATTTACATATTCAGCGAGTTCCTGATAAGACTTATCAATAAAAGGTTCGATTTTATCTGTAGCCACTTTGTCCAAGAAGTCAACGATTTTGGATTTGTCTGTTTCATCTTTGAATACTTTGCCAACAAGTTTGTCAAAACATATATACACCGAATCCGTATCTGATGCAATAATATAATCTTCTCCATCTGTTTTAAGTATTTTATTAAGATACCCATTAAGAGCACGTTCAATAAAACGAATAGCAAATTGACCACTGGTAGTAATTGCTTCAGCGACCAAAATATTATAATACCTAAACCAGACATTACCAAGAGCGCCATATGCACTATTAAGAGAAATCTTTTTGGCCATTTGGATGTTATTAAATTTCGAAATTGTTTTTTTAAGTTTTGGGTCTTTAGTTTTTTCATATTCTTTCTTTGCTTCTAAAGTCAACTGTTTGTATTTTACTCTGTCATCATACATCTTTTGCATGAGTTCAGGTAGAAAACCTTTCGTAGTTGTTTTAAACAAAGCTCCATTTGGTGTAAGAGTTACACCATCTAATACTGATGTATCTACTTTTTTATCTAACATTTTATCAACAGTCATATTTTTAACTTTTTGATTACCAATTAATGTTTCTGGTGAAATGTTATATTGCATAATCAGATGTGGATATAGTGAGTTTAAATCAAACGACATTACCCATTTATGTAAACCAACTTGTGGGTCTTTTACATATGCACCTTCAAACTTTTCAGATTTAGTTTGTATTGTTTTTTGTGGGATAACAATATTTTTCTTTCGAAGTTCATTGTAAATTAATATATCCCAATATTTAACTGAACCAAGTACATCCATATAATTAACTTTAGCATCATAAGCCATAGTTAAACATAGTTCAATCAATCTCATTTTGTCCTCTAATCTATCCACGATTTCTACATCTTGTATGTTGTAGTCAATGAACGATTGGAAGTCCTTTAAGTACCATTCTCGGAATGTTTCGTATGGATTGTCATCTTTAGACTCCCCTAACTCTACGTGTGCAATATGGTCAAGTTTGTAGCTCTCACGATTGGTATATGTAAACTTCCTATACAAATCATAATAATCTAAATGTGATATTCCTTGTATGTCAAACACTTGATGTTTTCTACCCATTTTAAAAACTTCTCTACCTGAAACATGTCCCCAAGGCGAAAGTCTATTCACTTCTTTTTCATCATATAAATTTTTAATACGATTACATATATATGGTATATCAAAAAACTCTGTATTCCAACCTGTAATAATATCTGGTTGATTTGATTGCCAGAAAGATAAAAACTCTTGTATCAATTTTTCTTCTGTATCACATTTTACATAAGTAACATCTTCTCTTGAATTTTTGTATTCACCTATACCCCAAACTAATATTTGTTTGTTCTGATGATTCTTAATTGTAATTGCTAGTAATGGTTCGATTGCTTGTTCAGGATTTGGAAAACCATTTTCACATGCAACTTCTATATCCATAGTTACAACAAGAATTTTATCTACATCCCATTTTACATGATTAGGATATTCATCTGCAATATAATTATATTGAAATAAAGTATTACCAAAGATTAGATGTGGTTGGTCTGCATAAGATTTTAGCCATTCTTTTGCCTCTTTAATTGTATCGTGTTTTACAGGTGTGACAAATTGCCCATCAAGGGTTTTGTGTTTGGTTTCTTTGATTACTTTACAGAAAAGAGTGGGTGAATATTTAACCTTTCGATTAATTCTTTCTCCATTCACATATTCTCTAACAAGTAGAGTATTGCCCCAAGGCGTCACGTTAGTATAAAATTGCATAATATAGTATTCTCAGTAGTATAGGTGATTATAACATGCTCAAACAGGTTTTGTCAATCAATATTTTATTTCTTCTTGTAAAAATTCTTCTGCAGTTTCTGGGTAGAATGTGTTTAGTGTTGCAAGTTTATCAGAAGCATCTGCCAACTTGGTCATTTCTAAATCTACTGCTCCAACTAAATCTGGGTGTTCACCGATACCAGCTGGATTCTTTATATAAACATCAATGTTTACTTTTGCAGCTGCAACTTCAGCTTCATATTTTTTTCTTAACGCATCTATCATCATTTTATTCACCTTTGGTCTGTGTCAGATTTATCACCTCTTTCTATGTAACTAGAAAGAACAAATTTTCTGTCTGGGTTTACTGCTACCTTTAGTCTAGATAGCAATTCTCTGTTAACTAAGAATGTACTTTTAGAATCCCTTGTCGTTAATCCTAGTGGCACATCTTTATATAATTTATTATTAAATTTTAAATCTACTAATACGATTGGTCTTTTATCTATCTGGTCTACATGAACAGGCCTAGATACACCAATAATATTGTTAGTAAATTTTTTACCATCTCTTTCCCATCTTGCCGTCTTGCCCTTTATCTCTAATTTATCTACATGAAACATGGATGCTTTAGTTCCGTTCCCTGTATCAAACTTAGCACGAAATGGGCCGAGTCCTACAATTTCTAATCTCTCTACATATCCAGCAGTCTGTGTTGCTCCCATGAAACGACTTGAAACTTTTCCAATGTGTGTAACTACTTTTTCAATTAATCTTTCGTTGGTTGTTTTTTCACCTTTACCATTTCCAAAATTAGAACCAATGCCAGGCGAACCATTACACTCTAAAATATATGCTTTACCATTTACAATTGAGTGGTCTACTCCAACCATGTATGCACCAGTAGAACGATATGCATTTAATATTAAATCTATTTCATCCTGTGAAAGTTTGTAAGGAAATGTTTCTGCCCCTCTATGTCTATTAGAACGAAAATCTTCTTTTGGTTTTACTCTTTTGGTAGAAGCAATAATAACACCATCTACTACAATAGTTCTAACATCAAATGGCATTTCTAGATATTCTTGTATTAGTAGTTCTGCATTAAATTTCCATAATGATTGAACAACAGATATCATACTTTTAAAATCATTTACTATTGATACACCAATACCTTGTGTACCAGTTATCGTTTTTATTATGACTGGAAATTTTCCACCAATTCTTTTGTGTGCATCTTGTACTGAATCTTCATTATTAATCAATGATGTTTTTGGTGTTTGTATTCCATTTTGATTAAAGGTAATATATGATGTCATTTTATTATCACAAGTTAACATACCATCTCGGCTGTTAATCATGAATGCACCTGCCTTTTCAAAAGTAGAAAGTAATGCAAGTCCTACTTCATTATCTAATACTCCTGCTCTAACAAACACGACTGTTTTGGATACATCAAAGTCTAGTCTTTCTCCCTCTACATTTGATATAGTTAAAGTGCCTTTTTCTAAATCGTTATCTGATACCCATGCTTCATTTGTGTTAACAATATGACATGGAATATTATTTTTATCTGAATATTTTTTAAGTTGATTTGAAACCACTTCTTCTTTTGAAGAAGAAACTTTAGTAAGAACAGCTATTTGAATATCACCATCATTCACATTTTCTTCTGTGATGAAAGATTGAAAGTTTTTCATAATATATTTACTCTGAGTTAGGTTGCCATTTTCCCATTGCTTCTTGTTTACCCTTATAATCTGCAAGTGCAGCTTTGATGGCATCTTCTGCCAAAACTGAACAATGGATTTTTACAGGTGGTAGTGCAAGTTCTTCTGCAATATCACTATTTTTAATTTTTTCAACTGCATCTAAACTTTGTCCTTTAACCCATTCAGTTAATAAACTTGATGATGCGATTGCAGAACCACATCCATAAGTTTTAAATTTTGCATCTGTTATGATACCATCATCACCTACTTTGATTTGTAGTTTCATGACATCTCCACATGCTGGAGCTCCAACCATACCAGTACCAACTGATGAGTCTTCTTTATCAAGTGTTCCTACATTTCTAGGATTCTCGTAATGGTCTAAAACTTTATCTGAATAAGCCATAATTATGCCTCTCTCTTTTTACCTATGTTATATTTAGTTTCCAACATCCACTCATCTTTCTCTTTAAAAGAAATAATTTTAATTTGACTTAGTGGTGCGATAGGTTCTGGTGTAGCTTTCATTTCTACTAATCCCCAATCACTTAGAAGTTTCACTATTGTATTTCTTCTTGCAATGTCATTTTCTGATAAGTTTGTTTCCTTACCATCAAGTGCAAATAATTCTTTAAAGTGTACTATATAATATCTTCCTTGTTTGTGTAGTATGTGACAAGACTGATATAACTTTTTTTCTTTTCGTGAAGCAACTCCGATACGAGATAATGTTTCTCTAATCTTTAAGAAGTCGTCTGGTTCTTTTAATAGAACCTCAAACATATGCTCCTGCTTCCAATTTACGTTATTTTCCATGTTTACCACCTTTATTCAAACTATTATTAATAGCTTTTATTTGTTCATCATTTAGTATATTAAGAGCTGACTTAGCTTTTTCATTACCATAACCATAATACTCTTTTACACATTCTAAATACGTTTCTTTCTTTGCTTTCAACCAAGGCGTATATCTTGACCTTGTTCTAAGAGTATTTAGTAAAAAATCAAACTGCAATTTCTTATCTAGTTGATGATTCATATTCATCTCATTAACTAGGAAGATGGTGTCTTGAAAGGGGGCAAGACATTTGTTTACAATGTATGCTGGATATTTCTTTTCCCATTGTTCATCTTCACCATCCATAAGTTTTTCTTTGGAAGTATTGATTGCTTTGAGGTATTCCTTTAATTCATACATTATCTATTTCCATTTTACTTCCACCATGATTTCTGTTAGACAAGCAAGTAAGTTTATTTCTTGGTCTGCAACAAACGCTGACTGATACTGATACTTTGCGAGTATAAGAACTGCATGAGGTATTGTACTACCATCCACATGATTGTAAAGATTATCATAAATCCTACGAAAAATGCGTACAGGGTCATTGTCAAGATTATGCACAATCCACTTTCGCACATTTGTGAATTCTTTCTCTTTGAGTGCAACCATAAGTTCATTTATATTTACCTCTGATATGTTTACAAGAATCCCAGCATCTATTTCACCTGAAGTAGAGTATCTTTGTAATTCGTTTAATGTTCTTCTCCAATCTGGGAAATATTTCATTAACACTTCCATTATAACTCTTGGTTCATATTTTACATCTTCTGATTCAAGAATGTTTTTAACACGAATAAAGAATTCCTTTGCAAGTTTTGGTTTATCACCCTTTGGAATAATAAAATCAATTACACTACATCTTGAATGTAATGGTTCTATTAATCTGTTCTTGTAATTACAAGTAAGAATGAATCCACAGTTTTTATGAAATTCTTCCATAAACCCACGAAGAGCAGGTTGTGTAGATTGAGGATTTAAATAATCTGCTTCATCAAGTATAACATACTTACGACCACCTTCTAGTGATACAGTTGAGGCAAAGTTTTTAATTTTATTTCTAAGTACATCAATACCAGATTCTTCTGAACCATTTACGAGTAATGATGTTGCACCAATTTCATCAAGCATTGCTTTGGCAACAGTAGTCTTACCTACGCCAGGCCCACCTGATAAAATTAGGTTTGGTATATGTTTGTCTTCTACAAAGTCTTTAAAAGTTTTCTTTAAGTCTTCTGGTAAAATACAATCATTGATTGTTGTTGGGCGATGTTTCTCAACCCATAAAAAAGTTTCCATAATATATAATCCAATTTGTTATTCATAAGTTGATTCTGGCTCAAGTGCTACCCAATACTCTACATCTTTATTTGAAGATGCAAGATGACTAATATTCTTTGATGATACTTCTACATCATAGTTGCCATCCATAACTTTTAGATTTTCAACTTTAAAGTAAAAGTTAAAGTTACCTTCTGATGCTGTAGTAACATCTAGAGAAAAGGTATTTGCAGTATCATTCTTTTTATCTTTTACAGTTAAGAATGAACCTGTATCTTTCTTTTCTAATACTAAATCTGGAGCTCCAATCACACCTGCTGCTCTTTTTAGTTTATTTAAATCATCACCATTTAATGCAAATGTAACTTCTTTACTAGGCATAGTAATTGTTTTACTTGGCGTAGTTACAACTGATGGGTCTGAATAAAAATACTTCAGAGATGCCGTTGTGTTTTCTTCTTTAATTGTTACAAATGCCTCATTAAATTCTAAGACAGGACTTTTAAACAAAGATAGAGAAGCAAGGAATTCATTTAGGTCATAGATTGCTACTTCCCTTTCGAATGATTCTTCCACTTCTGCTTTTGCTACAATATTCTTCATTGCAGACATTGTTGTTAAAGTATTGCCTTCTTTAATTACAAGGTTTTGGTTTATCGTTGCAAAGTTTTTTAAGACTTCGACTGTATGTTCACTTAGTTTCATTATTTAGCTCCATTATTAATTTCATTTTTTTCTACTTCACTTCTTTTTACCCTATTGTCATCTATATTGAAATTAGCTGACATAGTTCTTCTTTCACCTTCTCCAAAAAATGGCATAACACAATGTTGTAACCAACTAGGAAATAATAAACATAATCCTTTTTTTGGTTTTACATAGTGTTGAGCATTTAATTTCAATCTGTTTAAGTCCTCACTTGAATTTGTAGAACTTATTAATCCTGTGTATCCATCAATAGCTCCAGATGCATATTGTAATGGGTTATTAACAATTGGTTTTTTTTCAATACACTCTGGTACTTTTAAATAAAGTATCATTGATAACCCAGCATCACTATCTACGCCATGACTATGTAAGGGATTATAATCACCTTCATAACTATGTACAGTCCATGCTTCAAAACATTCTACTTTATTTGGTCTATTATAACCAGTTGGATTCTGAATTAAATTTGATGCTATCCCATCAATGTTTGATTTAAAGACTTTACCAAATTCATCATCTAAAGGAAATACTAATTGTTTAGATTTTACATTTCTGTTAATTTGTCCAACTAACATACCTGAATTGTCTTCATCCTTTGGAATAACATTTTCATCAATATGTTTATTCATTTTATCCATAAAAGAATCAGGAAATTGAGCTGTCAACATTTTATACTGAACCACATTTTTTATTTGTGCAGTTACTTCAAAGTCATCATGTTGGCGAGGATACTCAAAACCTGATGCATCTGTTAAAGAATCAGATAAATCTTTTAGACTCATGAGCGGTCTTTCCTGTAATGGTCACCACTTACTCTTTGATTTAATTTAATATTAATGTTTGCAGAGAATGTTCTTCTTTCATCATCTTCTTTTGGACTAAAGAATGGCATAACGCCATGTCTTAACCAACTAGGGAACATAATCAATGTACCAACTTCTGGTTTAATATATTCTTCTGTAATAGGTCGCATCATATTTATATCTCGCATTCCATTTGAACCCCATGTTAAATAAGTAAACCCATCAACATTGCCTGATGATTCATTTAGTCCACCAAATTGTTCTGCTGGATTATCTAATGTTTGAATACATCTAGGTACTTGTAAATACATGATACATGATACACCCATTGGTGTTTGAGTGCCATGGTCGTGTACAGGGTTGTAATCACCATTAAAACTATGTACAGTCCACATTGACTCCATAGAGGTTTCACATTCTATACCGATTGTTCTATCAACATATTCTTTTGCAAGTCTTTGTAAAACACCACTAAACATTTCACCGAGCTCATCACCTTCATATGGGAAAGTTAATTGAGCAGACCTTTTGTTTTGAGATATTTGCCCTACAAGACCTTTTGAATGGTCTACATTATTTGGAATAATTGTATTTTCAATATGAGAATTTAATTCTGTTGTAATTTCAGTTGGAAATTGACATCTCATTATATTAACTGCAGCTTTTGGTCGCATTGCAATTTGAATACCGCCAGGATTTTTTGGTAATTCTTCACCTGTATCTTTTTGTTCATTATCTGAAACTTTATTTTGAGCATTTATCATGTCTGCTCTTTTTATTTGTTCAACTGGTTCTGGATGAGGGGTTTTTGCATATCTCTCTCTTTCTTTTTCATTTATATTTTTTATCATTCTTTGTTCATCTCCAGCATCTGCTAATGCTTTATTATAATCATCAAGCGTGAATGGTCTATCACCTATTTCATTTTCTCTAAGAGTTTCTGATTCACCACTTCCTGTATTTAATCTATCAATACCACCTGAACCTATATCAGCTTCATTTAGATTTACAGTTGGTTTTTTAGTGTCTTCGGACATAATATATTCTCCATTTCAATTTATATACCATTATACATGATAGGAACATGTTTTGTCAACACATTCCTAACACTTATTTCAATTTATTTTACTTGTATAGTTTTTGGTTTCTTGTGTTCTGGCACAATCTGTTCCAAGTCTATTCTAAGTAAACCATTTTCTAGTTTCGCATCTTTGATTTCAATATCATCTGCAAGTGTAAACTTTCTAGTGAAAGCTCTTTTTGCAATGCCTTTATGAACCAGACCTTCATTTGGGTCTTTATCAGTCATTACATCTGCCGATTTAATCTCTAAAACGCCATCAGTCAAAACAACTTCTATTTCATCTTTACTGAATCCTGCCAAAGCAAGTTCAATAACATGTTTAAAGTCATCAGTCTTCCTGATATTGTATGGTGGGAATCCACCAGTTTCGTAGTTTGTATTTCCATAATCTACGAGTTTATCAAAAACTCTATCGAATCCGACTGTAAAAGGTGCGAATTGATTTATATCAAAGTGTGTTAGTTTTACCATAATAGTTAGCCTCCTTAATTAAGCAAAGTTTATAGTGTGAACCCATTAGGCATTCACATTACTATTTATACAACTTATAATAATACCTTAAAAAAAAGTGAGCCAATTTTCATTGACTCACCATGAGGTATCGGTAGTTTTCTTTTTTAGAGTTGTAAAACTACCAAAAATATAACTCGCAAATTATGGTTTTGTTATTTAAAGTCTGTACAAACCACCATCAACATGGAAAAATCAGACTACGATTATTTAGTAGTTTACTGTATTTTCAACTACTTCATCTTCTAAATCTTCATCTGAATCAGATGCATTTTGTACATCTTCACCAGCATCTATCTTAGTATATAAATCTATGAATGACTCTTTTGTATCATCATCAAATCTTGATACACATAACTCAATAGCTTTCATCTTATCTTTGAAGATTGATACTGCTTTTACTATGTGGTCAAGTCTTCTAGTAGAAATGATTTCATCAATTCCACCATCATAGAAAGTTTTTCTAATAACTTCTGCCCAGATTGTAAGATTGTCGGCAAACTTATCATCCATGTTACCATACTTTTCCATACTACCGATAATAATTTTTTTCTCAATCTTAGCACTTGGATAAGGTTGTTCAATTGTAATCGCAAATCTTTCTAGAAATGCCTCATTAAGAACATTCGTACCTACGAATCTACCATCATCAGAACCTTTACCTTTTGTGTTTGCAGTTGCAATCACATTGAAACCAGCTTTTGGTGTAATCCATTTATTAATCTTTTTAAGAAACACGCCTTTGCCTTCTAGTACTGGTTGTAATGCAAGTAGTTTATTACTACCTAAATCACACTCATCAAGAAGTAAAGTACAACCTCTTTCCATTGCCTGTATAACAGGGCCAGGAACGAACTTAGTTTCACCATTGATTAATCTGAATCCACCAAGTAAATCATCTTCATCAGTTTCGATTGTAATATTTACTCTAATCAATTCTTTTTTTAATTGACTGTGTAATTCTTCAACCATCAATGTCTTACCATTTCCTGATAACCCAGTAATAAAAACTGGATAGAACATTTTAGATTGAATAATCTTTTTAATAGTTGAACAATGACCCCATGGCACAAACCCTTCAAAATGACTTGGAATCAGATTTTGAGTTTCTGTATTTATCATTAAGTTAACAACTGCCTCAGGCTGATTATTAGTAACATCAACTTGTGGTGTTGTTTTAACTTTAGTAATTTTTGTTTTGATTATTTTAGATTTAGATTTAGTATCTGATGGCAATTGATATTGACCACGACCTACTTTATCTAGATTTTTATTTAACCAACTTGAAATATTCTTTGATAGATTCTTAGAATCTAAGAAATCATTAATTTCTTTTCTAGTCACAATGGCGCCAAGGCCAAATTCATTAGAAAGCATTTTAGTTAATTCATTTTTGTTTTTCATATTGATACCTCACATATCTCATAATTTAATTGACTTGAAAAGTTATTGAGAATGATTCTCATTTGGAAGAAATTCTTACTCATCTCTTTTCTCATCATCATATAGTCATTATAACAGGCTGAAACAGGTTTTGTCAAGCGATTTAACTCATTTAGTCTAATTATATTACTAATTCTTTTCTTATTGAGAATGATTCTCATTAGGCAATCATTCCTATAAATTTATTTAATAAAGGTCTAGAATTTTTTCTTCCAGCAGTCATTTTTCCAAATGCCTTTTTCAAGTCGCCTTTAGTTGACTGACCAACTTCTATTCCTAATCCTGATAAATCTTCACTAATGGTATCTAGTTTTTCTCCGCCAGGCAGAACATACATTTCATCCCATCCTGAATTTTTACAAACGGCAACATTGAATTTTTTAATTTCTTTTTGAATCTTTTTAGCTTCATCATCACCTGCTTGACCCCATTTTAAACCAAATATGTCTTGTATATCAGTTCTTGAAATAGTACCTTTACTATTACCACCAGCGATAAAGAAGTTTGTAATACTCATTCCTTTAACTCTACTTCTTAGGAATGATAACAACACTTCAGTTTGGTGTGTGTATCTAAAAACCATGTCAGAAGAATATTTTTTACCACTAGTTTTATCTACAACTTGTGTTATTGAATCATTTGAATATCTGTCAACATATTGTTTTTTGAAACCAGCTTCGCTTGGCACATCATCCCCTACATATACATATTTGCTATCTATAGTATTTGATGCCCCATCAGTTAAGAAAACTGTATGAACTTTTTCTATTCCATTATCTTTCTTAAACTTAGGTATTAAATCCATTGCGACAACTATTGCAGAATTTAATGGTGTACTGTGTAATTGATAACTTGAATGTGGATACATTGGATATCCTTTGAAATCACCTTCTTTTTTATTATAGCTAGTTCTTTCATCCCAATATTTAGATGTTGCCCATAGATTTTTCAGACCTAATTCAAAGTCATTTTTGTTTGCTCTACTTGATAACATGTTTATTAATGTTACATCATTAACTACTAAGTCATTTTGTTTTGGTTTTTGCATAAATAAGTTTTTATTAGTATCATCTCTTTTACTATAACCATCTGTAAATCCATAAACCTCAAAAGGAATATTTACTCTTTTACAAAACCAAACTAAGTTTAAAGTTTGTTTGATTGTGTTGTGGAAGTTATCTGCCATAGACCCTGACCAATCCACGAACATAACTAGTCCATGATTTGTAGCGCCTGGTTCAACATTCATTTTTAAGAATATATCTTCATTGTAAGAATAACTGTGTAGTGTATTCATGTTTAACTTACCAGTTTTTGATACTGTAGACCTTTTATATAAGTCAGCAGTTTTCTTCATTTCAAATTCTTTAACCATGTATGATATAGTTTTTGTCTGTTCTTTTTTATATCTTAAAACATCTTTACCACACCATTCATAATAACCCTCATCGCCCATATTTTCTTTGCTACTATAATGTTCTGTTAATTCAGCATTAATATCTTTATAGTCTACGATTGCATGTTTTAAATTAATCTTTGGAATTGTAACATTATTAATTTCTTTAGCATTACTATCGACAGCTTCATACTGTTTTTTCATGTAGTTACTATCTGTGGTAGCTTCAATACCATCATCATCACTAGCACCAGCACCACCACCATTAGTTAGTTTTTCATCTTCTTCTTTTTCTAAATCTTTATCTTCATCTGAAGTTTCACTATTTTTAGTATCTTTATCTGAATCTTTTTCTGAATCATCTTTAGGTGTATCATTGTTATTTGTTTTTTCTTCCATATCATTAGATTCATAATCACCACCATCTTCGCCATCATCTTCATCAGATGACTCAGGTTTCATTTCTATATCTAATGTAAACTCACTATCTGATTCAGTACTCTTATCTTGTTTCTTCATCCACTCTTGCAAATCATAAGCAAGATTAATAACATCTTCTGAAGTTTTAGTTTTATTTGATTTTTTAACCCATACTAATTCATCATCATCAAAAGGTACATTCGGTACATTTTTAAAATGCATATTAATTCTATCTATTAGATTAAGTTTTGATAAATCTTTGTCTTTAACACCAAAGAAATCTTTTTCGATTAATTCTTTATAAGCAGTTTTGAATACTTTAACTGAACCTAGATATTTGTCTTGAATCATCTTTTCGATTCTAACATCTTCTAGAACATTTAAGAAAGAATGTTTAATATTTTTCTCTTTACCCATTTCCATCATTTTTACAGGCGTATATAAGGCATGACCCACTTCGTGAAGTGACATCATATCCATAACCTTTTCTGATTTATCTTTCCATATAGGTAAAGTAACTTCCCTAGTTACAATATTGAAACTAGCAGTAGGAACTTTTTGATACGTAACAGATACATCTTCATTAGCCAATAGTTTGACTAAAGTCGATTTATCCTTTACAGATTCTAATTTTATTTTATTTGATTTTCTCATAAATTTACTCTCTCACAATTTAATTTACAAGACCATTATACCACGTTGAAACAGGTTTTGTCAAGTCTGTAGGTCATTGATTTATATAGGAATTTGAAATTAGTTTTAAGTAATATTGTACAAATAATGAACAATTTCGATAATTTATAGTCTAAATGAGAATGATTCTTATTTGGACTTCTGTAATCTTTTGACTGTTTTATTGAGTTTTGTCATTGCTCTGTCTATTTTTAGTCTAGATACCCTCTTTGTGAAGTCTGTACCTTCCATATGGTCATATTCATGTTGAAAGATTCTAGATGGTAGACCCTGAAATTCTTTCTGATGTTTCTCACCCTTCTCATCTTCATATTCAAATAGAACTGCAATAGGTCTTTTCACCTTAAGCCATACGCCTGGATATGTTAGACAACCCTCATCCATAAGAATTTGTTCTTTTGATGTTTCTAGTATTTTGGGATTAAAACATGTAAGTATTTTTCTGACAGTTACATCTTCATACATAATGAAGACTCTTTCCATAATACCTATTTGATTGGCAGATAAACCAACACCCTGATAATGTTCCATAGAGTCTATTAAATCTTGTTTAACTTTTTCTCTATTACAATCCTTACTTACAGACTCTATACGAGCTCGTAATGCTGGATTATTCGGTTCTAATAATTTTGATACTTCACTCATTTCATAAACCCCTCTAGTGTATTTAATTCTTCAACTTGATTTCCCCATGAATCCCAACCTTTAATTTTGTGTCTAGCAAACAATTCTATTCTTGGTAAATCACCACTACTATCTACAATCATATCTCTAACCATGTGTGGTTTTTCACTATGTCTTCTTGAATTAACTGCTTTAAACATATTTCTAGTTGTCTTATTTGTACACTTCATTTTTCCTTTAACACCAAAAATGATATGTTCTGTACAACCTCTAAAGTAATAACCCATACCCATTTCTGGTTTTCCATTACTGTAAGTTTTTACCCATGTTATAAGAGTTTTGTATTCAAATCCCCACGATTTACAAATTTCCAAACCCTCAGAAATAAATGGATTAGTAACCCACAAATAAAGATGAGCTTTATCTTCTGTTATATCAGAAACAGGCAAGTTACGAATATCTTCATTTGTCATAGTGTTATAACCAACTTGACCATTTCCCCAACTTTCATTATATTGCCAAGGTGGGTCAGCATATACTATATTGTATTTTTTATTTGGAATCATGCTACCACCATCTTACTAAAGTTTTTACTTTTCTCAAATTTAAGTGTGTGTTTAAACTTGTCTACTAATACATCTTGTTTATGACTTATCACAAATACATTCTCACC
>ENA-ORXF01000889-ORXF01000889.1-marine-metagenome-genome-assembly--contig:-NODE-889-length-20340-cov-4.913438_pt1 | contig 20340 bp, 20 predicted proteins | sample MGYA00237864_ERZ511476 | MGnify/ENA primary metagenome ERZ511476 (study PRJEB26306, sample SAMN06343908) | marine metagenome | isolation source: coastal waters | place: Atlantic Ocean: West Antarctic...
TGATTTTTTACGTGAGGCCTCAAGAATATTTGGTTCGCAGGCGATCGTTGCCTCAATTGAGGCAAAACAGATTAGTGCTCATAAGTGGGTTGCATATACCGACAATGGAAGAGAGCCAACAGAAATAGATGTCCTGGATTGGATTAAAAAGGTTGAAGAATTAGGGGCAGGGGAAATAATGCTTACCTCTATTGATAAAGAGGGCACTAAATCAGGCTTTGATTTAGTCTTAAATAAAGCTGCAGCAGAGATCACCTCAATCCCTTTAATAGTATGCGGTGGAGCTGGAAATCATTATGATTGCGTTGAAGGCATAGAGCAGCGAGGTGTTGATGCTATTGCTATAGCATCGATACTTCATTACAAAATAGACTCAATTAATAATATTAAAAATAAAATACATGCTTCTGGAGTTAGTATCAGGCTATGAAAAAAATAGGAATTATAGATTATGGCGTCGGCAATATACGAAGTATTTCAAATGCTTTTAGTAAGTTAAATTGTAAAGCTATCCTTGTAGACAATGAAAAAGATGTAATGAGTTGTGATGGTATTATCTTGCCCGGGGTTGGAGCTTTCAAGCATGGAATGGAAAGACTTAAAAACAAGAATTTGGATAAAATACTTAAAAGCTATGTAGATACATCTAAGCCTTTTTTAGGAATATGTCTTGGAATGCAGATGCTTTTTGAAAAAAGTAGCGAATTTGGAGAAGCCATAGGATTAGGCTTTATAGAGGGAAATGTAGAGAAATTTACTTCTCAAGAAGGAGTTAAAGTTCCACATATTGCTTGGACAGCGATTAGCTCAAAGAAAAAAGATTCATGGGAAAATACTATCCTTAAAAATATAGATATTGATTGTGACATGTATCATGTTCATAGCTACTATGCTCAACCTTCAAATATAGATAATATTTTATCATTCTCTATGTATAATGAATTTAAATATTGCTCTACAGTTCAAAAGGGTAATATTTTTGGATGCCAATACCATCCTGAGAAAAGTGGAGAAGAGGGCTTAAAAATTATCAAAAACTTTATAAATTTAACTTAAAAATTATGGATACAAATAAAAAAACAAAATACGGACTACCTTCAGAAGTAAAATTCTGTAAAAAATGTGTTATATCAAATCAAAGACCTAGCTCTTCAGTAGAGTTTAAGAACAAGAAGGGCGAATTAAAAAAAGTAATTAATTTTGACGAAAATAATATTTGCTCAGCTTGTGTCTATCATGAAGAGAAAGAGGTTGGCATTCGTTGGGATGATAGAGAAGAAAAATTAAAAGATTTACTCAATCAGTTCAAGAGCAAAGATGGAAGTTATGATGTTATCGTTCCTGGAAGTGGCGGTAAAGATAGCGCTTTTACATCCCATATTCTGAAGTATAAATATGGTATGAACCCTTTAACTGTTACCTGGGCACCTCACCTCTACACGGATATAGGTTTTAAGAATTTTCAGGAGTGGATTCATACTGGTGGACATGACAATATGCTATATACCCCAAATGGTATTTTGCATAAAGAAATGACACGTAATGCGTTTATAAATTTATTGCATCCCTTCCAGCCATTTATTACAGGACAGAGAATTATAGGACCTGCAATGGCTAAGAAATTTGGTGTAAAACTTGTCATGTATGGAGAGAATCAAGCAGAGTATGGAAATGCAATTGAAGAAAATTCAAATCCTATAATGAATATGGATTTTTTCTCTTCCGAGGACGATGAAGAAAGTATGATGTTTGGTGGCTTAACAATGAAGGAATATATTGAATCTGGAAAATATACCAAAGATGACTTTGCGCCATATATAGCACCAAAACGACAAGATATTATAGATGCAGGAATAGAGGTTCACTATTTAGGCTACTACCTTAAGTGGGATCCACAAGAATGTTACTACTATGCAGTAGAAAATACAGGATTTAAAGCGAATCCAGAAAGAACAGAGGGAACTTATTCTAAATATAGCAGTATAGATGACAAGATAGACCCATTTCATTATTTTACAACGCAAGTCAAATTTGGCCTCGGAAGATGTTCTTATGACGCAGCTCAAGAGGTCAGAAACGGTAAGATATCCAGAGAAGAAGCAGAGTATCTTGTCGAAAAGTATGACACAGAATTTCCTAACAAGTATTTTAAAGAGTTTTGTGACTACATGAGCATAACTAAAGAACAGTTTTGGGATGCTGTTGAAGAGCATAGGTCCCCTCATATATGGAAAAAAATAGGAAATGATTGGAAATTAAGACATACCGCTTCTAGGACAGGAACCGATGATAGTTAATATAAGTTTTTCTTATTCAAGACAGCAATGAGTTCAAACTTTTTTTCAATAATTCCTGCTCGAATAGGCTCAAAAGGGATCCCAAAAAAAAATTTATACCCCCTGCTTAAAAAACCTTTGATTCAGTGGACCATAGAGGCGAGCCTCAAATCTAAATATATATACAAGACTATTGTTTCCTCAGACAGCAGCGAAGTTCTTAATCTAGACGCTAATTTTGAATTTATAAGACATATTAGAGCAGATGAATTATCTGATGACACCGCAAGATCTGAGGATGTTGTGTTAAACATTATAGAAAATAAAGCTTTCCTATTGGATAATTATGAATATATAGTTTTACTTCAACCCACATCGCCGTTAAGAACATCTTTAGATATAGACAAGGCATGTAAAAAGATTATCAAAAATGGTACCGATTCACTTATTTCAGTAAAAGAAATCTCCAATGGTGTGTTAAAAACCCTAATCGAAAATAGTGAAGGCGGTTTAATGACAGGATTTAATAAAGATTTCCCTTTTATGCCAAGACAAGAACTTCCGAAAGCATACATGCCGAATGGAGCAATTTATATTTCAAAAATATCATCATTTATTGAAAATAGATCATTTATGTCTGAAAATAACTCATTTATGCTCATGGATGAAAATTCTAGTATTGATATAGATACCATTGAGGATATAGTACAAGTAGAGAAACTCAGCAAGCACATCGGTAAATTAAAATATTAATATTATATTATGATTAATCATTATGCTCCTTTATAAAAAGCTAGTATAATTGCAACGTTTACAGGCCCGGGTGGTGGAATTGGTAGACACAAGGGACTTAAAATCCCTCGCTAGCAATAGCGTGCCGGTTCAAGTCCGGCTCCGGGTACCATAAGAGCTATATATGGAGAATAATAAATTGCAAAATGATCGACAGAAAGAAGAAATACCTTTATCTGAAATTTTACATATATTATGGATTAATAAGGTAAAGTTAATAGCAATTTGTTTAATTTTTAGTTTTTTATCGTTCTCTTTTTCATTTACCATTACCCCAGAATATAAATCTTCCACCCTGCTAATATTGGTAGATAATGATTCAAGCTCTAATGGTATGTCGGGGTTAAGTTCTCAGTATGGAGGTCTTGCATCAATGGCTGGCATATCTCTGCCTGGGAGCTCGTCAACAAACAGAGCTGACTTTGCTGTAGAGACTGTTAGATCAAGAGATTTTTTTAATAAGCTTTATGAAATTGAAAATATATTAGCTCCTATTCATGCCGCAAAAGGCTACGATAAAAAAAATAAATCTATAATTTACAATGAAAAAATATATGATCCTTACAAGCAAAAATGGATTAATTCCGTTCCTAGCAAGGAAAGGGCATTTGTTTCTTATAAAGATAGTTTAAGGGTGTCAAAAGATAAAATGACTGGATTTATTTCAATGTCCTATCAGCATAAATCTCCAAAGTTCACAAAAGATATTTTAAACATAATTATAGATACATTAAATCAATCAATTAAAGAGCAAGATTTAAAGCTTTCAGAAGATGCTTTGGGCTACCTTTCTAGCCAATTAGAAATTAATAATAAATCTGATATACGAAAGTCTATTAACAACCTAATTCAATCAGAAATACAAAAACAAATGCTAATGAGTATCACTAAGGACTATATCCTTGCTTCCATTGAGTCTCCTCATGAGCCACTTTCAAGATCTACGCCAAGTAGGAAACTTTTTTTAATATTGGGCTTTATTTTAGGTTTTGTACTATCTGTCAGTTATGTGCTTACACGCCATTATTTTAATAACAAATAACATAATTAAATAAGTATATGAGTTTTGATTACCCAATTGATTCATCCAAAATTTTATTGAATAGAAGAAAGTTATTCACGCCGCTAAAAAATCCAAAAAAACAAATCAATGTAGCAGTTCTTGGAGCATCAACTACAGATGAACTTTGTGAGCAAATAAAGTACTTTTTTTATACTAAAAATATTTCTTGTAGAATATTTCAGTCTAATTTTGGACAATTCATGTCAGAATCTCTTGACCCTTCAGATGAGTTAATTAATTTTAAACCTGATTTTATTTATGTCCATACTTCTATTAAAAGCTTAAAAATTTATGATGTAGACTTAAATAACCATGCTGATTTTGTTGATAGTCATATAAAAGATTTTAATATGATGGCGGAAAGTTTAAAACTTTTTAATTGCCCAATTATTCTAAATAATTATGAATTTCCCGACCTAAGACTTTTTGGGAATATAGATAGATTGATTGACGGAGGCCTGGTTAAGTTAATTGATTCAATTAATACCAAAATTCACGAAATCATTAACAATAAGAAGTTTTTATATTTAAATGATATTAATTACTTATCTGCAAAATTAGGACTAGATTTATGGTTTGATGATTCTCAGTGGTATAAATCTAAATACTCTACATCTATTTCTGTTATACCCGCCCTAGTTAAAAATATTGGTAATATAATTATAGCAATTACGGGGGAGACAAAAAAAGTAGTAGCATTAGATTTAGATAATACTCTTTGGGGCGGCGTTATTGGCGATGACGGGGCATCAAAAATTAAGATTGGAGAAGGCGATCCAATAGGCGAGGGACATTTTCATCTACAGAAGCTCTTAGCTCTCCTAAAATCTAGGGGAGTGCTCTTAACAATAAATTCAAAAAATGATATTGATAACGTTAAAAAATCTTTTAAAAGCGGAAGAAACTTTCTAAAAATTGAGGATTTTTCTTATATTGCTGCTAACTGGGAGAGGAAAGATCTAAATTTGTTAGAAACTGCTCAGGCATTAAATCTAGGCGCAGATTCATTTGTCTTTATTGATGATAATCCAGCTGAGCAATCTATTGTTCGTGATAATATACTAGGAATTTCGGTTCCAAAACTACATAAAAATGTTGAAGATTATCCTAAATTTTTGTTTGATAATGGCTTCTTCGAAACCATTAGTTTTTCAAATGAAGACAAAGAAAGAGCCAATATATATAAAAAAAATTTAGAAAGAGATGAGCTTAGACATTCACTGACTTCATATTCGGATTATTTAAAATCATTAGAAATGACATCTTTTGTTGAGAATTTTAATAGTAATAATTCAGAAAGAGTTGTTCAGTTGCTAAATAAGACCAATCAATTTAATTTTTTAACTAATAGATATACTTACGAAGAACTTAATAAGAAGCTATCAAGTAAAAATGAATTCCTAATATGCGCTAATTTAAATGATAAGTTTGGTGACAATGGGATTATTTCTATAGTCGGCGGTTATGTCGATAAAAAAAGCTTTTACATAGATAATTTTGTGATGAGCTGTAGAGTTTTAAAGAGGGGCATGGAAGACTTTATCCTTAATAATGTTATAGATATTGCTAGAGGTAATGGGTGTTCAGAAATAGTTGGAATGTTTAAAAAATCTGAAAAAAACTCTATGGTGAAAAATTTCTATCAAGATAGAAATTTTAATCTTGAATTGGTTGAAAACAGTATTGAATATTGGCATTCTGAACTAGAATCAATATCAGTGGATGATAATTTTATACAAAAAGGAAATAAATAATGGAAACTCAAAGCTTATACACACAAGTATCAGATATTTTTAAGCAAATTCTAAACAATGATAATTTTGAACTTCAACCCGGCGATAAAGCAGGTGAAATAGATGGCTGGGATTCATTAACACACGTTATTTTAATTGACCTGATTGAAAGGAAATTTGATTTAAAGTTTTCTCTTGGTGAGCTCGAGGAAATGAAAGACGCATCTGATCTAATAGAAACAATTTCTGAGAAATTATAATTGCTTTTCAATAGCTATACATTCATTTTTGCATTCTTACCACTTTGCTTGGTATCTTTTTATATAGTAAAGCATTTTTTTGGTTTGAAAGGCTCTTTAATTTGCTTGATAGTATTTAGTTTAATTTTTTATTCTTATTGGTCGATAAATTATTTATTTTTACTATTAGCCTCAGTCTCTGCTAATTATTTAATGTCATCTAAATTATCTGAAAGGGATTTAAATCCACTAATTAAAAGATATCTTTTTATATTTGGAATTGCATTTAACATATTCTTATTAGGTATTTTTAAATACTATGACTTTTTTATAGTAAACATTAATTTATTCACTGGCACTGAATTGATGATTAGAAACATAGTTCTTCCTTTGGCAATAAGTTTTTATACACTTCAGCAAATTACATTTCTTGTTGATTCTGGTCAAGGCTCTCAAAAAAAATCAACATTTATCGATTATGTTATTTTCGTTTTATTCTTTCCTCAGTTAATTGCAGGCCCTATAGTAAGATACGGTGTTTTAAAAAAACAGTATCTTAAGGATAGCTTTATAAAAGTAGATATTAATAATATCAACCTTGGAATTTCTATTTTCTCTATTGGACTTTTTAAAAAAGTCTTTTTAGCTGATTATTTTGCTCAAATTGCCTCGTGGGGATTCTCAGATTCAATTGAGCTTTCTGTAATTCAAGCATGGCTAGTCTCGCTATCCTACGTATTGCAGTTATATTTTGATTTTAGTGGATATTCTGACATGGCTATTGGATTGGGAATAATGTTTGGTTTCACATTGCCAATAAATTTTAATAGCCCGCTCAAATCATCAAATATAATAGATTTTTGGAATAAATGGCACATGACATTAACTTCTTTCATAGGAGCATATTTATTTACCCCAATGCTTAGGGCATCTAAAACTCCTACTTTCATAAAAAGCTTAATTTTTACTATAATTAGTATGACGATTGCTGGCTTATGGCATGGACCTTCATGGTTGTTTGTTATCTTTGGTTTATGGCATGGGCTAGGGTTAGCTATCAATCAGCTGTATAGAAAATTTAATTTTAAAATGAACTATTTCTTGGGGTGGTTTTTAACGATTAATTTTTGGACTATTGGTTGTGTCTTTTTTAGATCCGAAGATACTCAAACAGCATTCAATATTTTATCAAGCATGTATTATGGACAATTAATAATTCCATCAACAATAGTGAATAATTTATCACATATAGGTTTGGGTGAATATTATAGAGGCGGTAGTATTTTTGAAGGGATGCCGGTTGATCCAATAAATTATATTCTCATGTTTATTGGAGGTATTGTGATAATCGCCTTACCTTACAATACAAATTTTATAACTTTAAACTTTAAATTTTCAAGATTAAGAGCTATTTTGTTTGGAGCTGTTTTCTCAATCGCAATACTTTCGCTGGGCGGGTATTCCGAATTTATTTATTTTAACTTTTGATATGGTTTTTTTAAGATACTTTGTAATTACTTTTTTGATGATGATGTCAGTCATCTATATGGCCATATCAAAAATTGAACTAACAATACTTGAAAATAAAGCTAATTGGGTAAATTATCTCTTAAGTGAAAAAGACAATAAAATAACTGCAGAACATAACTATAACGAAAGACTTACGAATGAAATTGTAATCAGAAAACTAAAAAAAGTTCCAGATGAGATTATTATCGGATCTTCTCTGACAATGCAATTTACTAAAAATAAAAATGATTATAGTTTTATTAACCATGGGATGAGCGGTTCCTCTTTAGAGGATATGTTAATTTTAATTCACGCATATGAAAAATATCACTCAAATATTCCTAAAAAAATATTTTTTGTTGTAGACCCTTGGCTGCTTAATAATAATGCTGGAAAAATACAGAGCACTAAATTCTCTTCTGAGCTTCGTAATTCCTTTCTTAAGAATAAAAATTTAGGATTAACTCAAGAATTTATTGATTTAGATTTAAGTTTAGAAAAACTTTATAAATTATTTTTGACTATGACACATTTACAATCCTACGAAGTACCCAATCAAAATATAAAATTAGATGTAGATAAATTTATTAAAAACTCTGATATGAGCATTATTTATTCAGATGATGTTTATAATATTTCCCAAGTTGATTATGAAAAGATAATTAGTACAGAGATAGATAGGGGCTTATTTGGAGCAAGTAATTTTGAAAACTATAGAGAAACAAATGAGCTAGAAGAACTTTTTAACTTAATAAAAAAGTATAATTCAGACCTTAAATTAATATTTATGCCAATGAATCCTTTAATTTTAAGTGCTATTGAAAATAAGCCTAAATATAACCTATACATAAATTCTGAAAAAACTATCAAGACAATTGCAGGCAAATATCAAATAAAATTTTGTGGTTCATATGGTCCAAATTTTTATAATATCAAGAAGGATGATTTTTTTGACGCCTATCATCACAAAAGAGTAGTCTCAAACGAAATAATAAACTCTTGTATTGATTAAGTATTTTTGCTTTTGATAGGCTTATCTTCAACAAGTTCAATTATCATCCTAAGAGGAGTTAATAAAAAGACAACCCTAGCATTATTAAATGCTATTGCCGGGCAAGGGGGTTTTATTTGAATACAGCCCTGATTTATTAGCTTTGAGAGATTTACATCAAAGTCTGAGGTACTGTAGGCCAAATGGTTGAGTATATTCTTTCCACTGCTAATCACTGAATCTACTGGATTACCACTTCCATTTGGAGCAACAATTTCATAGCAAGTATCCTCATAATCATAAAGGAATTGAACAAAAACTTTAATTATGTCGTCTTTAAATATTTTAGATTTTTTTTTGATATTAATTATTTTAGAAAGCTCGTTAGCTCCAAAATTAATATCTTTAGCAAAAATACCAATATGATGTAGTTTCATGATTTATTAAAAATAACTTTCCTAATTATACATGATATAAATCAACCAAATAAAAAATTAAATTAGTAAATGACTTAGACGGCATCTTGCATGTAATGAATGCCGATAAAGTAATAAATCTATTCATAAATTACCTTATCGCTGTCATTTTTTCTTTCTTGGATATGATAAATCGATTCATTACCCTTGATTGCAATTGTTATTTCTAATAATTAATCAGAATATTTATTGACTAGTTTTTCGACTATAATACGTTTTTTAAACATCAATATATTATGAACAAACTATTAGATAAAATAATTAAGAGAGAAGCAAAGATTGCAGTTATTGGCTTGGGTTATGTAGGCCTTCCATTGTGTAAAATTATTGTCAAATCAGGCTATAGCGTGGTTGGTGTAGATTTAGATGAAAATAAAATTGAGAGCCTAATTAGTAATAAATCATATATGAAGCATTTTTCTTCTGATGATGTAAAGTCTATGATGGATAATGGCTTTCTGCCAACCTCATCATTCAATCATCTTGAAGATGCGGATATTATTTTAATCTGTGTTCCAACTCCTCTGTCGATTAACAGAGAGCCGGATTTAAGCTATGTGGAAAGTTCTGGTAAAAATATTTTAAAGCACCTTCAAAAAAATCAGCTAATTATTCTCGAATCTAGCACTTATCCTGGAACAACTGATGATATCTTAAAGACAATCTTGGAATCTAATGGATTTGAAGTTAATAAAGATTTTTACTTGGCATATAGTCCTGAACGAGAAGACCCTGGAAATAAAAACTTTGGGACAGATTCAATACCTAAGGTCGTAGGAGCAAGCAGTGACATTGCCCTTGAATTGGCAGTAGGATTTTATAGTAATATTCTTAAAAAAGTAATTCCAGTTTCTAGTGCTAGGACAGCAGAAGCTGTCAAAATTACTGAAAATGTTTTTAGGTCAGTTAATATCGCTCTTGTAAATGAACTAAAGATAGTCTTTGATAAGATGGATATAGACATTTGGGAGGTCATTGATGCTGCCTCAACCAAGCCATTTGGATTTATGCCTTTTTATCCTGGACCTGGTCTTGGAGGTCACTGCATTCCAATAGATCCATTTTACCTTTCATTCAAAGCAAAAGAATACGGAGTAACTACTCAGTTCATTGAGTTGTCCGGTGAAATAAATAGAGCAATGCCGGATTATGTTTGTAATAAAGTTACATATGCACTTAACAAATTTTGTAAGAAATCAGTTAATGATAGCAAGATTCTTATTTTAGGGCTTTCGTACAAACCTGATATTGATGACATGCGAGAAAGCCCAGCAACTGAAATAGCAAACATTCTAAATAATTTAGGCGCAAAGCTTTCTCATCATGACAATTTTATAAATGAAGTTCCTGATGTTTCTTCCTTTGGAGCACTGGCTGGTTCGAAAAGCATACAGATATCAAAAGACAATCTAGAAAATATGGATCTTGTATTAATATGCACAAATCATAAGAATGTAGACTATGATTTGATTGCCAAATATTCAAAAGTTACTGTGGACTGCAGAAATGCAATGAATGGTTATGATGTTGTAGGTGCTCTGGTAAAAGCTTGATATTTAATATGGGCTATCTTTTTTTTATACTTACAAGATTCCTAGTTATTTTATCTAAACCGCTTGCTATATATGGCCTTATTTACTTGGGACTTAAAGATCTAGCGGATATTTATGCATCTACTATTGCAGTTTTCGCAGTTTGTTTGGCTTTTCTAAATTGCGAAGCTCATAGATATTTTTACCCAAAAATTCTTAATAATACTAACGATATTCAAGATAAAAAATTATACTTTTCTATTCTTTCTTCTCATTCATTGATGGTCTTTTTACCTATTTTTTTTATTATTACTTTATCGATTAATCTCGGAGTAAAGATTGCATTGTTGCAGATATTGATTGTACTTCTTGATAAGGTAGCTGATGAGGTCCTAAGATTGAACATATATAAACATGAGTTTATAAGATGGAGTTTTTTATCATATTTTAGGGTCATAATCCCAGCATCAACATTGTTAATTGTGCAATCAGTCGATAAATTTTTCTTATTTTGGGCATCAAGTTTATTCGTGGGACTAATATTGCAGTTTATAAACCAGAAAAATATCTTTAAAAGCTGTATCCAATTTTTTCAGAGCATTAGTGCCCATGGTTATTTTAAGAAATTAAAAGATGGGCATTATTTATATATTATATTCGCAATTTTTTCATCTTTAGTTCTTGTTTATGAAAGATTTTTTATATCAAGTATATATTTTGAACAAATTGCATTTTTCTCAATTGCATTTGCGGTTGCATTTATACTTGAGCCATTTATAGATACAATTTTTTATACAAAATTAAGGCAGGCGTGGTGTAAATCAGCTGCGCTAACTTTTAAAAGCTTAAAATATGTCTTGTTAGTTTGTTCTGTATATTTAGCTATGGTTCTTCAGTCGATTTATTTTGAAGAACTTTATTCCCAATATGTAGTCGATTATAAAAATATTATTAAATATATTCTTCCTTTGTCCTTTACAGCTATTATATATGTCTTGACTTACCCCTTCACACAGATAGCCTACTGGCATTCATCTAGTAAAAATATTACTTCAGTAGAGATGGCATCCTTGATAGGAATCTTACCGAGCTTAGTATGGATTTTTATAAGTTCAAATACTGTTGGTTTTGTGTGGATGTTTCTTATCTTTTTTATTTTGCGAGCTTTGTTGTATCTTAGATTGTATTATATGATTACTAAAAAATTAGTAATCAAGAATAGCTAAGGTCCTAAGATCACCATGTCTGCATCATTAAAAATAATCATTTTGTACATATTAATATATGCCTTAATACCACTTTTAGGGTTTATATATTTTGGGCAAAATTTATGGAGTTCTTTCAACTACCCTTCAAATAGCCTTAATTTTTTAGTATTTATAAGTATAGCCGTAACTCTATTTTATTTTTACTCACTTTTATTTGTTTCAAAGTTAATACCAGATATTACATTTCCATACATACATTTAATTTATTCAAGGAAGATAATTTTAGTACTCGGCTTTTTTTTTGTATTCATCGGAATTAGGTTCTATCAAATTGCTGGGATTGAATTTCGTCATAGCGGAGATGGGCTATCATCATTAGGGGCCATTGGATTTCTATCAATAATTCTCAAGGTATATTTTACATATGCTTTATTCTTGATTTGCGCAATTAAAAAAGAATCCATTGATAAAATTATTTTTCTACTTATTGCAATAGGTTTTTTCTTAAATTTGGACACAGCAATTGAGGCGATACCAATATTAATTAGTACTCTTGGGTTTTTAGGTTTTTATGATAGTGACAAAAATCAAAACAAAAACTCTTTGGCAATGGTATTTATTTATACTTCAACAATTTTTGCGGTCTTATATGTTGGTGTTGTTAACAAGATAAACCCATCTGATCTTCTCAACGGTAGTGGAAATATAAGATATCTTCTTACATACTTTATAGAAAGATTTTCAGTTCATTTCTATTCATTAATATTAGTTTTAGATAATTTAAATTTATGGAGCTTTGAGCAAATTTTTATAGCAATAAATTTTGAAATTAACTTAATTAGCTATAATTTACTTACATTATTTGGACTTGATTCTGAAAAGCCCATCTTGGAGGGCATTACTAGATTAAATGTACTTAGCTTATATCCTAATCCTAGAGATATAGGTGGCGCCTCTCCAGGACCAGTTGTTATATTTTTAATCTCCCCACCAGTTATTTTAGGCTGGGCATTAAATATCTTAGTGTCATCATTTCTATTAAAGAGGATTAGTAGCTTAGTAGAGAAAAAAAATAATTTCATTTTTGCTTTATACGCAATGCTTAATATTCAACTGTTATGGGAAAGTTATATCTCTCTTTTTTCTATAATATCTATTCCAATGATTTATCTAATTTTCTTGCTTGGCAGCTCTGAAAGATTAAAAAAAATGTCATGACTTTAAAAGTTGTTGCTATCGTTGAAACGAAATACCATGAGAGTGTTATTAAAAATTCCTCATTAAGTTGCACTTTTATAAGACTCAATACAACTAAAAATCTGAGTAGGTTTTATGAAATACTTTCAGTGATTTATTCTTCTGATATAGTCATAATATCTGATTTTAGAAGTGCAAGGCCGTTTATATATATGTTGCTGTCAGTTATTTTAAGAAAAAAAATTGTTCTATCTGATGATGGTCTTGTCTCCCATAATCTGGACAAGAATAATTATAGCTTTAGCTCCCTAAATGATGGAACTGTTGGAAAATTCAAATTAATTATTTTAAGTTTTTTTTTAAAATACATTTCTACATTTGATAGAATTTCTGCTTACCCTAATTATACAAAGTCTCTTGGAAAAATTGTCCTTAATAAAGTCTCAGAAAAATCAAGATTTACGAATATTGAAAAGGTAAACAAAATGTTATTTATTGGTCAAAATCCTATTACAATGGGACTGCTTCCTAAAGATTATCTACAAATATTAGATGATATAGCTTTAAAGTTTAAACATTTAGATTTGTATTACTCACCTCATCCTACTTTTATGCCTGAGTCAATTCTTGATCCCTGGAATGTTATAGGTCCATCTAGTTCAATCAAAAAAAATGATTTTAGCCATGTCTCATCTATCAATTCAACCGGTTGTATTGATTTTGGGCTATCCGGGTCTAAATGTTTTTTCCCTTCATTAAATAACGTAAGCTTTAAAAAAGATTCTTTAATTAATTCTCATACTGATTCACAGGACACTATTATCAATATTTTAAATTGCTATAATAATAGAATTATAAAAATAGGATCGCACCATGATTGATTACATAAAATTAACCTTATCAGATTTCTTATATTATAGAACTATTAATAATAACTTAATGGATGAGTTGTCTGTAAATGGATTCATAGAACTCCCAAGTTTGTCTAAGGATTTTTGTAGCTCAATTATATCTGAGATCGATTTTTTGGAACATTATGATAATTTAAAAACGCAGAGCTTTCAAAGTTCAGGTGATACTAGGCATTGGATTCCAAAAAACTATATAAATACTCCAAATATAATCAAACTTTCCAGTCAGAATCATAAACTTATACCAAAGAGATTGCGATATTATTATGCAAAAGACAGGCTTTCTATGGTTAATGTTCTTAACCAGGAAATGAAAAAAGGCTCAACTGGAAGCGGTGAAGGTTGGCATTGTGATTCACCATTCAGTCACCAAATTAAGATATTTACCTTTTTAAAAGACGTGAACACAGATAATGGCCCATTAAGATTAATACCAAAATCCCATCAAAAAAATAATAAGTACTCAATTCACAAAAAGCTTAAAAAAAATATGTCTTCAATGAGATATGATGATAATGAAATAAAAGTTATAGAAGATATGGGTTTTAAGGTTAAAGAATTATTAGTCCCCAAGGGAAGCAGATTTTTAGTTGACACGAGAATCATTCATGCTGGAAAGGCAATTAAGAAAGATAAGAGATATGCTATTACAGATTATTATTTCAAGAGTAATAAAGAATTAAATAATCTTTTCAACAGAATTTAAATAAATATCAATAGAAAAAATTACTCACTAAGTCAGATGCGAACTGAGCATTTATATGATTCAGTTCATCTCAATCAAAAAGGCTCTAGGGTATTCTCAGACTAGCTTTGGTTAGAAATTAAAGATAAGATTTGTTGGTGATTTCCTAAAAATCTTTAAGTCAGTACTAGTTGTAGTTATTAAAAATAGGAGTTTTATGTGAAAAAAGTTAGCTTAATCATTCCTTGTAGAAATGAGATTAATTTTATAAAGGGCTTTTTTGAATCTATAAATAATCAAGACTACCCTAAAGACCTAATTGAAATAATTATTTCAGACGGCATGAGTGATGATGGTACTTTTGAATATTTAAAGGGTCTTAAAAATTTAAATTTTATTTTAATTCAAAATAAAGATTTATATGTTTCTCCGGCACTAAATAAAGCTATTTCTATTTCAACAGGTGATTTTATAATAAGACTTGATATACATTGTGAATTTCCTTCCAACTATATCTCCTCTCTTGTATCGTACCTTGAAGATAAGCCTCATGTTGGGAATGTAGGCTTGCCCTGTGAAACTTTGCCTGCACAGCCTAACTTATTATCAAGCGCTATAGCTATGTCAGCTTCTTCAAAAATTGGTGTTGGAACTAGCTCTTTTAGAATTGGGGGAGGGGATAAGGTTCTATCAGTAGACACGGTTCCTTTTGGTTGTTGGAGAAAAGAAATATTTAATGAAATTGGGTATTTTGATACCGAGCTTATTAGAAACCAGGATGATGAATTCAATCAAAGAATTTTGAAAGCTAATTATAAAATTCATTTACTTCCTGGCAATAGAATAAAATACTTTGCAAGACCAGATCTAAAATCACATTTCAAAATGTTTTATCAATACGGTCTTTTCAAGCCATTAGTAAATAAAAAGATTGGTAAAATAACTACATGGAGACAATTGGCACCTCCAGCTCTTATAGTCTTATTATTTTGTAATATTTTTTTATATTTTCTTATTCCTATACTATCGATTAATATCTTTTTAATTGTATTAGTTATGTATTTAACTCTTTCTATGATTTACCAACCCAAGCCAGGGTTAAGGTTTTTGAAAATCTATCCATTATTTGTAATTTGTATTATCGGTATGCATGCCGCTTATGGACTGGGATATCTTAAGGGTATATTTTTTAAACCCCTTTCCAAGTCTTTTTCATCATCTAGGTAATTATAAAAAGATAAATATGATAATTTTAAAGATAGAAATTTTGAAGGAATCCATGAAAGATGCTTAAAAAAAATAAAAACTATGCATTTGGTTGGAATTCATCTACTTGGTATTACCCTTTTTCCAAGGCTATTCATAAAATTAATATACATAACCCAATCAAAAAAAAGAAGATCTTAGAATTGGGGTGTAGCCAATATTCAACTGTAGCTTTAATGTTTGATGAATTTGATAATCAAATAGAGTTGAGTTCTTATGATAACTTTAGCTTTTTAGAATTGGGCAAGAAAATGGAGCTTTTAAAAAATAAAAATTTATTTTCAGATAACATTTCTTTATCTAAAAAGAATGCCTTATCTTTTGATGAAAAATATGACTTAATTATATTAAAAAGTGTTTTAGGGGGGGTATACAGAGAAGGATCTTCAAGCCTCGAAGATGTAACAGATTTACTCAAAAAATTAAGATTAGAAAATCTAAATGATGGTGGATTTATTATAACTTGTGATAATGGACTATCTTTTTTTGATAAATTTATACAAAATTATGGTGCTAGAAAAAATAAATGGATGTTCTTTAAGCCCGGAGATATATCTTTTGAAGAAAATCAATTCTATTTTGGTTTCTTTTCTTTTTTCTCTTTTAAGATAAGGCTTGGTTTTATCGGAATGCTTATTGAAGAATTTATTCTGTTTCCAGTAGATTATTTCATCTCATTTATTACTTCTAAATATCCTACGGTAATAGTAACTATTTTAAAAAAATAATACTTCTATTACTAATAAAGTTTATTTTTAATATAAAATACAAGTAACTTTTTAAATTTACATAACTACGAATATGTGGAAAATACAATTATTTCAATTGAACTATAACGAACTAGAAAAAAAAGCAGTCTCTGATGTTTTAGATTCTGGTTGGATAACCATGGGGGAAAATATATTAAATTTTGAACAAAAATTTGGTGAGATGTTAGGTGAAAATATCCACTGTAGTGCTGTCTCAAGTGGAACAGCTGCAATGCATTTAGCATTCCTTGCTTTAGATATAGAAGAGAACGATGAAGTTATCATACCTGCCTTAACCTTTGTTTCAGATGCTAATTGTGTAAAATTAATGAAAGCTAAACCTGTTTTAGCTGACTGCAGCTCTGAGGATAATTGGAATGTCTCTGCAGAGTCTATTAGCAAAGTTATTACCAATAAGACAAAAGCTGTAGTAGTAGTACATTATGCTGGCTATCCATGCGACATGCAGCCAATTGTTGATCTGTGCAAAGAAAAAGGGGTCTTTTTAATAGAGGATTGCGCACATGCTCCAGGAGCCTTTATAGATAATAAAGCGGTAGGTACATGGGGAGATATAGGTTGCTTCTCTTTCTTCACTAATAAAAATTTATCCGTTGGAGAAGGCGGTATGACTTCAACTGCTAATAAAAATCTCGGAAAAAGATTGGCTTCATTGCGATCACATGGCATGACTTCTTTAACATTGGATAGGCATAAAGGCAGATCTATTTCTTATGATGTCAATGAGCCTGGTATCAACTATAGAATGGATGAAATGAGAGCTGCTATAGGCTTGGTTCAACTTGAAAAACTTAACAAAGCAAATTTATCAAGAAAAAACTTAACTGACAGGTATAGGAGAAACTTTGAAGGTAGTAAAATCAAGATTCCATTCCATGAGTCTTTAAGCAGTGATGGCATTTTATCAGCATTTCACATTCTTCCCATTCTTCTCCCAATCGGAGTTAATAGAATTTCTGTTATAGAGTATTGCAAGAAAAAAGGAATTCAGACAAGCATTCACTATCCTGCTTTCTGGAATTTTACAGCTTATAAAGATCAATTTGATAAAAATAAAACTCCCGAAGCTTTAAATATTACTCTTAGAGAATTAACTCTTCCCCTATATCCAAATATGACTATAACTGAAGTTGATGAAGTAACCTCTGCTATTTTAGACGCTTGTTTATGAGCATTGATGATCAAACGCTTGGGTTAATAGGAAGAGGCTCTGGTCTTTTTGAAAAAGATATATCTTTTTTAGATTCACAACTAATAAAAGAAGTTAAGAAATCAAATTTTCTTGTTATTGGCGGTGCAGGTTCGATAGGACAATCTGTCACTAAAGAAATATTTAAAAGAAATCCAAAAAAATTGCATGTAGTTGATATTAGTGAAAATAATATGGTTGAATTGGTAAGAGATATCCGAAGTACCCTTGGTTATATAGAAGGAGATTTTAAGACTTTTGCCATTGATTGCGGCGGTATTGAATTCGAAGCCCTAATCGACAGCGAGGGCCCCTATGATTTTATTTTTAATTTATCAGCATTAAAACATGTAAGAAGTGAAAAAGATCCTTTTACATTAATGCGTATGCTGTCAGTTAATATCCTTAATACTATAAAAACATTCAAATTGGCTAGAGATCATGGCGCTAAAAAATATTTTTGTGTCTCAACTGACAAGGCAGCAAATCCAGTAAACATGATGGGTGCCAGCAAAAGAATAATGGAGATGTTTTTGATGCGAGAAAGTCAGACAATGGAACTTTCTATGGCTCGTTTTGCAAATGTTGCTTTCTCTGACGGCTCTTTACTGCATGGTTTTAATCAAAGAATTTTAAAGAAGCAGCCTTTGTCTGCTCCCAGTGATGTTCGTCGATATTTTGTAACGCCAAAAGAATCTGGTGAGCTATGCTTAATGTCCGGTTTACTTGGGGATAATAGAAATATTTTTTTCCCAAAATTAAATGAACAACTAGACCTTATTACATTTTCAGATATTGCTGAGCGGTATTTACGTGATTTGGGCTTTGAGCCCCATCATTGCAAAAGTGAAAAAGAAGCTAGGGAATCTGCCATAGGCCTAATTGCTATTAAAAAATGGCCATGTTACTTCTTTAAAAGCGATACAACTGGTGAAAAAGATTTTGAAGAATTTTATACAGATAGTGAAGACCTTGATATGGATCAGTTTGAGAGTGTTGGCGTTATTAAAAATGAGCCTTTATATGATGGTGAGAAGTTAGATCATTTCCTATTAAAGGTAGAAGAACTTAAAACCAATGGTCGGTGGAATAAGAATGACATTGTGGATCTATTTTTTGAATTATTACCAGAGTTTGCCCATAAAGAGACTGGCAAGTATCTTGATGGGAGAATGTAACTATGATTCGGTTATTTGATATTCTTTTTTCAGCCTTGGCACTTTTTTTTCTAATGCCCATATTCTTGCCAATAATACTTATTTTAAGACTTACCGGTGAAGGAGAAGTTTTTTTCTTTCAAGAACGGGTTGGTAAAGATAAAGAGCTATTTAGGCTATATAAATTTGCAACTATGCTCAAAAATAGTGCCAATATAGGAACTGGAACTGTAACTATGAAAAATGATCCAAGAATCTTGCCACTAGGAAGGTTTCTAAGGAAATCAAAAATAAACGAACTGCCTCAGTTGCTTAATATTTTCTTTGGAGACATGAGCGTTGTTGGTCCTAGGCCACAAGCTCAATCTTGTTTTGATGTATTCCCAGAGTCATCACAGAATACAATTATAAAAATAAGACCAGGTCTTTCGGGTATAGGCCCAATTATTTTCAGAGCCGAAGAGGATATTTTAGAGGGACATATTGGCACATTAGATTTTTACAATAATATAATCGCACCATATAAGGGCGAAGTTGAGAGTTGGTATATAAATAAACAAAGTCTTAAAATGTATTTTTCTGTGATATTTCTTACAGTATTTGTAATTTTATTTCCAAAATCTCAACTAGTATGGAAAATATTCAGAGATTTACCAGCCCCGCCAAATCAGCTTAAGTCTGAGCTCAACTATCCATTTTAACTTACATTGATTATTTTTAATAACCTAAGCTCAGCTGAGCCATATCAAGAGTTCAAAGAATTATATGACAAAGCCCTTCTATTAAAACAAAAAAATATTGAAGCTATAAGTATTTCATCATACTCAACAGCATTAAATGAAGTTAATTCAAGATTTGTAAATCTAAAGTTTATAAATAATAAAGATTTTATTTTTTTCTCTAATTATATGTCGTCTAAATCTCAGGAATTCAACGAGCATAATCAAGTTACCGCTTTGATTTACTGGAACAGTATTAATGTTCAAATTAGAATCAAAGCTAAAATTAAAAAAACTTCTAAAGAATATAATGATAGTTACTTCCTGAATAGATCAGACAAAAAGAATGCACTAGCAATATCATCCAATCAATCTAAACCAATAGACTCTTTTGAGAGCGTAATAAAAAATTATAATAAATCTTTAAATAACGATGATTTAAAAAAATGTCCAGATTTTTGGGGAGGTTATTCATTTACCCCTTACTATTTTGAATTCTGGGAAGGCCATGAGTCACGATTGAATAAAAGAGAAGCCTATGAAAAAAGTGATGATAGTTGGAAGCATCTTATTCTTCAGCCCTAGGTAAAATTTTATTGCGTAATAGGTTAATTAGTATAAAATCAC
>ENA-ORXF01000890-ORXF01000890.1-marine-metagenome-genome-assembly--contig:-NODE-890-length-20324-cov-6.001827_pt1 | contig 20324 bp, 14 predicted proteins | sample MGYA00237864_ERZ511476 | MGnify/ENA primary metagenome ERZ511476 (study PRJEB26306, sample SAMN06343908) | marine metagenome | isolation source: coastal waters | place: Atlantic Ocean: West Antarctic...
AAATCCAAGTTTGGGAAATCCAAGTTTGGGAAATCCAAGTTTGGGAAATCCAAGTTTGGGAAATCCAAGTTTGGGAAATCCAAGTTTGGGAACATCATCATTACCTAGATTTTTTTTCATAAATCTAATCCGAGATCTATATCAAACAAACACAACTCCGTTACAAGAAGATGTAAAAATTGTAATTAAAGAAGAAGATTTTAATAAGATAGAAATCATAAATAATGTAAATGATGTAAATTGTTCAATTTGTTGTGATGAAATTAAAGACAATGCTATTAAATTAAAATGTAATCATTATTATCATAAAGATTGTATTAAAAAATGGTTATGTAATTATTCGAATAAATGTCCAAATTGTAAAGAAGAAGTTTGTAAAGGTATACCATTCAATATTTAATTAAATTTTATAAAATATTTATATAATATAATGAGATTAATAATATCATTATTTTTATTATTATTTATTATAATAATATTTAATTTTTATTTTATCAAAGAAAGGTTTAAATGTTTTAAAGAGGAAAAAAAGTTTGATATAAATAAACCTTTGCCAATCGCACTTCAAAGACATCCAAATATTTTTAATAATAATTATAATGCTAAATTTTTACCAGAAATAAAAGAATATAATAATGATAATGTAAATGATTTAGCATATGGAAAAAAAAATATCGTTCTTAGTTTATTGAATAATAAATTATCAAGTGATTTTATTATATTTATTATTGATAAATATAACAATACTAATTTTATAATTAGTAATAACAAATTTGATAATTCATTAAAAAAATTTAAATTATTAACTAAAGTTAGTGATGATATTATTTCAAAATTAAATATAAAAACTGATTATAATAAAACAGATTTTAATCCAAATAAAGATTTAAATTTGAAATATAAAATTTCGGATATAGATGATATTAATATAATAAATCATTATTTTATAAATTCATTTAATAAAATATATTTTAATAATTTTAAAGTATTATATAATAAGTATGAATTTAAAAAAAATAATTTTATAATATTTAAATATAAAATTTATAATATGTATAAATCAAATAACGTTTTATTTTTTGAATTAATCTTAGAATTAAATAAAGTTAATGGTTTATTTATTACCGAAATTTTTTTAACTAGTTATATACTTGATGGCAAAGTCGTCTTAAAACCGATTGTGTTAATTGGTTTTAAAACATTAGATAATGTTTTTTTAAAACATAATGATACTAATTCTAATTCTAATTATAACATTTTAAAATCAATAAATAATGATGGTTTTATAAAACATAAAGATATTCCTAAAATTTTGAGTAAAAGAGAATTTGAAATTAATAAACATATTAATATAAAAAAAAATTATAATTGTTTTAATAATAATTTAAATGATAAAAATATTTTAAAAAGTTTTAGTAAACAAGATTGTGAATCAAATTTTGATGTATATGGAATTAATAAAAATTACGGAATTTGGGATAGACCATGTAAGTCCGATGATGAATGCGTATTTTATAAATCAAATAAAAATTATTCAAATAATTTTGGCAAATGTTTAAATTCGGGTTATTGTGAAGCTCCTTTAAATGTAAATAATATAAGTTATCATATATTTAATAATGATAAAGCTTTATGCTATAATTGTGATACTAAAGACTGGCAATCATTTACGGAATTAAATAATTGTTGCGAAAAACAAAAAGATAAAAAATTATATCCTCATTTGGATGGTCCTGATTATGCTTTTAAGAATGATAATGAAAAAAGGATAAATTTTAAGAGATATAATTCAATTTATATAAAATATAAAAATATTTTTGGTAAACATATCGATGATTATTCAATTTATCAAAAATAAATGTTTTTATTATATAAAATATATTTTAATTAAAATATATTAAATTAAAATATATTAAATTAAAATATATTAAATTAATTAAAAAATAATCTATAATCCGCTTTACATTTGTTTTTGTCCACATATAACTTACAAAAATCATCTGGAATATATGAAATTAAACCATTGTCATAATAAAACTGATTTGTACCAATATGTGAATATAACATTGGTAAATTTATATTAAAATTTAATTTATTTGAAAGATTTGTATCTTCTTCTAAATTTAAATAAATATTTTTTGTGATATTATAAATTAATTTTAAATTTACAAATTTATTAGTTATAATAATATTACTAAATGATAAAGTATTATAATAATATTTATTTATATTATCATATTTAAGTTTTATTAATTTATTAAAATATGACACATTATTATTTAAATTTAAATCTGATTTATTCATTGAAATAAATTTAATTTTATCTTCATAATCTTTATTTAAAATTTTATCAATTTTGTTATTATTAAAATCGATAAATATATAAAACATAATTTTATTATTTAGAATATTATTAATATTTTCTATTTCAGATTCATTTTTAATTATTATATTATCATTATTCATTTTTTTAAAAAGATTTGTAATAATATAATTATCAACACTATTTGTTTTATCAGTAAAAATGATTATTTGATTATTTTTACTATATTTAAAAATATCTTTTATATTTGTAAATTTTAGATTATATTTAATTTTATAATTATAAAATAATATAATTTCATATTGGGAAATATTACCAATAGAACGTAGATTTTTATATTCGTGATAATTAGATTCAACAACTAAAGGTATCGGTAATAAACAAAATTTATAAATATTATTATTAACTTTATCTAAAATATTTTTGTAATTATTATCATTATATAAATAAATATTTAAAATATTTGATTTTTTTAATATTCTTTCAATTAAATGTTGTAAATAATCATTAAATTCATTAAATGTAACAAATATTATTTTATCATAAATAAAATTATGTTTATTATTATCTAAAACTAAATCTTTAGTTTTTTTAAAAGGAGTAAACAATGTATAATAATGTTCATAATTTAAGTATATATTTAATTGAAATAATAATATTAATAAGATAATTAATAGTAAAATTTTTTTCATTAATTATATTTATAATAGATGTTTTCTTTTTTTAAGAAAAATAAAATAATTACAAATTCAATAATTATATATTTAGTTCTAATTAGTTTATTGTACTTTTATTATCCTGAAATTTTTTTAAAAAATTCATTTGCAAAATTATCTTGGTTAATCATTATTATTAGTGTATTATCTTTTTTAATAGCAAAGAAATTATATTAATACGTTAAAATAAAATAAAAAAATTATGTTTAAAATATAAATGGAAAATGAAAATAAACCTGATTCTGATGATGAATATGAAGAAGAAATAGATTTATCTCAAAATGAATTCTATAATGTAGGTAGTTTATTTTTTGAAAATGAAGATGGAGATAATATTTCAACTATTTTAACTCATTTAACAAAAGTGCATGTTACTTTAGTTGATACTAATCTAGAATTATTAAAAGAACAAAAATCTAATAGAATTGCTATGCAAAATGTAGTAAAAATGTTACAAAAAATTAATAAGAATTTGGTTAAAGATAGTTAATTTACTTCTGTGTTTTTAATTTATTTTTATATTTATTTTTAATTAACTATTTTTAATTAAATATTTTTAATTATTATTTTAATAATTAAATCAATTGTTTAACCGTTGATTACACGGTGTATTACCTGGTTGGAACCGTCCAGGTTGTGAATACTTAGACTTAAATACACAATTCCGCCGGTGAACCGAATTCATCAATGTATGTTTATTAGAATCAATACGACTACGTTGTAGTTGACGTTTTGAAATAGGACCGGTTTTGCCTTCATTATATACTATCGATAATGTAGATATTGAAAACCAGACGGTGTGATTTTTGTAAATGTTGTAAATGTTCCCGAATACAGTATTATACTCGAATACAGGTCTAAAAGTTGGATACAAAATAAGATTACAATAATTTCTATAGGATGGATTTGGAGGCCCAATCTTTCTACAATTATATGTAAGTAGTTTACTAACGGCTTGTTCAATTGTCATACTGCGTGTGTAGAATGAGCAAAATATATTGTAATCAGATCCATTATAAGATAAATTGATATGGTTATAAACTTTTTTTTTATTAAAGATTTCTTCAATATTGGAATCAATTATTTCTTGTATATCTGAACATATTCCGTCTACATCTTTATCAAAAAAAAAGTCGAACAACGTCTTATTGTACCTCGTTATTTTCTCTTGTATAGCACGTTCTTTCGCATACAACAATATTAAAACTTCATCTCCAACAATTACCTTTCCGGATTTGTAAATTTTGTTTTTAATATGAATGTCTTCTGTTTTGATATTAATTGGATTTTGGTAGGGATGTAAATCATAAAATTTTAAACATGATGAATATTTGCTATTAGATAGTAAAGCAGAAGCTACTAGATATGTAATACTGGTTGATATAATGAACACATCGAAAATCATAAATAACTCCAATTCTAGCATTTTTTTAAAATCAAAAAAATGATCTGCATCATACACATTATTACAATATCCATTAAGAAAATCGGGTATTGCTATAGGAAATATATTTACTGAATTATCAAGCGGTATGTGGTGTCTTTCGTGCCATTCTTTCGGTGGTGTAGCACCAAATGGCCCTGTCCAGTTCTCTTTGAATAATGCAATGTTTGTTTTATTTTTTGAATCTAGTAATTCGTGTAATTTCCCAGGGACCTCGCTACTATTTAACAAAAAGACTGAAACGTTACGACGACCCTTCTGATTTTTACAGGACATAGTTGCAATTGGTGTATTAATATATAATAATAAATAACGTATCATTTTTTAATAATAAAAAATATTTGTTTTAGACATAAGGGATATATTGTAAATCTTCTCTCTTATATATAGTTGCTTTAAAATTACCCGGATAATTTACTAATTGTAATATATCATTTGTACCAATTTCTTGATAATTCCTTAATGGTTTCACTGGTATTTTAGCACCATAATTTCCGACAATAGTATAATATTCCCATTTATTATCATTCGGGAAACGTTGTCTTCCGAATAATGGATATACATCTTGTTCTCTTGAATTCAAATTATATAATGTACCTACTTGTTGAGGTTCTCCCTCAGGACCACGAGTTCTAATATTGATAGGAGCGATATTCTCATTCGTGATAACTCGTTGGGGATATCGATTAGGTATAACTACTTGAGAGCCACCATTACATGGTTCTCTTCGCCCACCACATCCGACAACATTAACTGGTAAATTATACGAAGGATACCACTCCGAATTATAATAAGGAGGACTTCGAGTGGGATATCTTAAAGGATTAAATACTTGATCTAATGAATCTCCTTTTCTTAAATCTAAATTAGAAATTATAGGTGATTCCATAATAGATGGATTAATTGGGATTAAATCATTACTAACTAAATTACTTTCATGATTTATTAAATTTTCACTTAGATAATCTAATTTTTTATTTTTTATAATATTTTCTAAATGATTATTTTGATTATCTAAGTAAAATTTAATAAAAAATATTATTAAAATAAATAGTCCTATTGTAACTAATAATTTAATTTTATCGGGGCATTTCATTATAATTAGATGTTATATTTTTTTAATAAATGATTTGATATTTTTATTAATCATTTTATAAATCATTTTATATTTTTAATTAATATTTATTCTTCTCCGTATACATAAAAAACATCATTCTTATTATTTATTATTGATTTGTTATTTAGAGATGATTTTTTATTACTATAAATTATTATTTCATCTAAATATTTATTTAATAATTTATATAATAAATTCATATTAGTCTGATATTCTTTATCATATTTTGTTGGTAAATTAAAAATATATGAATTATATGTGTTAAAAATATTTAGACTAATATCTTTTAAAATATCTATTTTTATATTATCTTTTGTATTATCATATTCATCATAATATATTAAAAAATTATTTATTTTATTAATTAAATCTTTATAAATATTTTTATTTGGAAAATCTTTTATATTATATAACAAATCTACAAATGATTTATAATCTTGAAAATAACTTTCATTATCAAGAAAAGAATTAATATAATCTAATTCTTCATCCTTATTATTAAAATTCAATTGATATTGATATATTATATATATAATTCCCAAAACTATTAATAGACTATAAATAAAATTTGTTGTAATATTTATTTTATTCAAAAATAATAATAATAATATTATTAAAGATATATAATAAAATTTATCATTATCATTTAAATTTAATTTTGGGATTTCTAATTTATGTTCTTTATAATTATTTTGATTAAAAATTTGGTTTATTAATATCATTATAAATTATAATTTTTTTAAATTATAACGATTATTTTTAATGAGTTTAATTATGATGAAATATCCATAAAATAAAATATAAATGAAATCAAAATAAAAAATATTCCCGTATAAATTAATCTTTCTTTTTTAATAAAAATTGTTATAAATTCATTAAACATATTTTTATTTTTATTTTTTAAAATATAATAATTATTAACAAAATCAACTAAATCATCTAACATTTCAATTATAAATTTAGTAAAATTTGTAACTATATTTTTTAATGATAAATCATATATTTTGTCTTCACCCTTATTTTTCATAAATAAATCAGAATCTTTATTAATTAATTTATAATATTCTTTTTCTTTTTCATCGTAAATTTTATGTTTTTTATTAATAATATCTTTATCATTATTTACAGCTTTATCATTATTTACAACTTCATTGTTATTTATATCTTTAATATTTTCCATAGTTTCAATAGTTTCCATATTTTCAAAATTTTTAAGATATTCATATTGGTTATTAAAATATTCTCCCATATAATATTATTTATTTAATTTATTATTATTTAATTTATTATTATTATTTACTTTATTATTATTATTTACTTTATTATTATTATTTACTTTATTATTTACTTTATTATTATTATTTACTTTATTATTTACTTTATTATTATTTACTTTATTATTATTATTTACTTTATTATTATTATTTACTTTATTATTATTATTTACTTTATTATTTACTTTATTTACTTTATTATTTAATTTTTTACATTTTTTTTCAAAATAATCTAATAAAGATTGATCGGCTGTTTTTTTATTTAAAAAAGTTTTAGTAAATCTTTCTGGATTTTCTATAAATGTTTCAAAAATTTCACTATCTAAGTAACTCTTTTTACATACACCTACTGTATGATGTAATTTATGAGCGACTTTTTCAACCAATTCTTTTAATTGTTTTTTCCTCTTTGTTATTTTATCCGAGATTTCTTCGACCATTAACCTGGCGTATTTAATAAATGCGGAATTTGCGTCCCATGTGCGGATTGTTTTAGCAGTTATCCCTCCAAATACTCTTAAATAGTTATTAATATCCTCTGGCTTAACTTTTATTTTTTTATATGTAAAAATTGGATCATCTTTATTTTTATTTTTAGTTATTTTTAATAATTCTTGAATTGTATTTGAATTTTGAAAAAGACATTCATTTAAAACACCTTTTTTCCCTATAAAACTAATTTTTATATTATTATTTTCATTTTTTAAATGGGATTTTAATAATGTTGTTAATCCATAACTACCATATTTTTCTTTATATTTTTCATGTCCCGGGCGGAATTGGCATTCAATCATGATTTTTAAGATTATAGCGATTAATTTCTCTTTTGATATTTTGGTTCTTTTTAAATCAGTATTGATTTTAGAAGTAATTTTTTCATAATTTTTACCAACTTCTAATACTTTACAATATTTTGTAGATTCTCTTAATTCATTATGATATTTTGTATATAGTTGTTGAACCCTTCCTTTATTATCTTTTCCGACTGCATAAAATACATCGTCCTTATTATCATCCACATTTAAAAATATTTTAACTTCCGGATAAGCAGGTGGGATTCTCCATCTTTTAACATAATTTAACATGTTTTGATTATTAACTTTTTCTCCTTTTTTATTCACATAATATGGTTTATTTTTATTATTACTTTCTAATTTACGAATAATATAATTTCTATTATTTTTTATAGTCATTATAAAATAAATAAATATTAAAATTATAACTCAAAATTATTGTATTTTTTTAAATTATATTAAGATTATATTAAGATTATATTAAGATTATATTAAGATTATATTAAGATGTAGATTCAACAGATTTTTGAGATTATATTAAGATGTAGATTCAACAGATTTTTTTGAAATATCATATTCATTCTTATAATTCATAAGTTCTCCTTTTTTTACAATATCTATTTGTGAGATTTTTTGAGTTGACAGATAATATCCGATATTAGTTCTTTCTTGGACATTAATTTCCGTTGGGATTGGTTCATTCATTTTAAAATAATAATTCACAGCATCATAGAAGCTAATATCAGTGCTTGAACTATTTTTAAGGTATGACTCTTTGTCATAGATATTATCATATGTTCGAATCCCGGTAATACTCCAATTATCTTCATGATATTTTAAAACCAGTTTAAAAAGACGAGATGTATTGTCTCTAACAATGTGAAAAGATGATGTACCAACTTGAATGGAATTGTCTTTAAAACTTATCATAGCATCAATAGTTAGTTTGATAAATTCGTCTGTAAGAATAGGAAGTCTATATTTAAGATGTTGGAATGTTTTAATTTGATTAAGCATCATTTCTGGATTACTAAACATATTTGAATGATCTGACAGTTTTTGATATAGACTCATTGGTGTGGGAATATTCCAACCCTCACATGGCTCGAAATAAACAAGAAAAAAATTTGTAAGATAAGCGCCATAAAATCCGCAATCGCGAATAATTTGTTCAATTTGATGATATTTTTCGTATGATATTTTTTGATTATCTTTTACAAAGTAAATAAAATTAATATTAAAATTTTTTCCTTCATAAGTAATTGTTTTTTGAAATATACTTAACATGTGTTATTTAATAATTATAATTATAATGATATTTTATATTTCATTTTTTATCTTTTAAATTGAATTAATTTTATTTTTTGAATTAATTTTATTTTTATCTTTTAAATTGAATTAATTTTATTTTTATCTTTTAAATTGAATTAATTTTATTTTTATCTTTTAAATTAAATTAAATTAATAATTGATTTTTTAAAATATATATTAAAAATAAGAATCTATTATATATTAAAATGGGAGTCCCAGGTTATTTTAAAACATTAATAAAAGCACATCCGGAATTATTAACATCAACTATTGTAAAGAATGAATATTTATTTTTCGATTATAATAATTTAATTCATACATCATATCAAAAATATTTAAAAACAAATAATTGTTCAAATAAAAATTCTAGCATAATCGAAAATGAAATTATCAAATTTATTATTAAAGAAACATTGACTTATATTAAAATTATTAATCCTAGTAAATTAGTATATTTTGCGATGGACGGAACACCTCCCCGTGCAAAAATGGAGCAACAACGCACACGACGTTATAAATCAGTTATGGAAACTGATTTATTAAGTAAATTAAAAACAAAATATAATAAAGATAGTAAAACATATTTTGATTCAATAAAAATCAGTCCAGGGACGGTTTTTATGGATAAATTATCGAAAGAAATCCAAAAATCGATTAAATCTGGTTATTTTGGGAAAAATATTGAAATAATACTTAGTGATACGAGTGTTGTTGGTGAAGGGGAGCATAAAATAATACCATATATTAAGAATGAAATAAGTTCGACTTCAAATATTTGTATATATGGAGATGATGCTGATTTAATTTTTTTATCAATATCTTTGATGGAAAAAGAGCATCAAATCCATATTGTAAAAACTCAAAATATTCCTGAAAAATATGAACAACTTGGTTATTGTTTTTTGGATACATTTAAGGTAGCCGAAAATTTTTATAATTATATAGATTTAAAAGATTTTGAAATGATGAATATTTTATATGATTATATTTTTTTAATGGTATTATTTGGAGATGATTTTGTTAGGACATTGCCTGGGTTGAATATCCGGAAAAATTTAGGTTATATGGAAAATTTATATAAAAAAAATTTAACCTTATTAAACAAACATTTAATAAGTGTCAAAAAAAATGGTAAATTTGATTTTAATGAAGAATTTTTGAAAAATATTTTTACAGAATTATCAAAAATAGAGCAAAAAAATTTATTAGAAAATCAGAGATATATCCATAGTATGTGTTCAAAACCATATTTTAATAGAGAAGGACTTGAAGGATATGAATTAGACAAAACTTTAATGGAGCATTCATTAGTTTGTCAAAAAGAAAACCCGTTTTATGAAGAATATCATAAAGAATTGGGAATGATTGATTATTCGAAAGATAAACATGTATTTAAAAAACAATATTATAATTATTTCTTTGATATTAAAGATTATAATAAAGATAGAAGTAATGTCTGTAGAGATTATATTAAAAGTTGGAGATTTACTTTTGAATATTATATTTCAGGTGTACCATCTTGGAGAGATTATTATCCGCATCGTGTTGCTCCATTTGCATCAGATTTATTAACAAATATGAATTATAATAATAATAATTTAAATATTAATAATGTAAAATTTAAAGAAAACAAGCCATATTCACCATATCAACAATTAATGTTAATATTACCTCCGCAGCAAAAGTCCTTATTGCCAAAATGTTACGCAGATATATTAATAGATGATAAATTTGAAAAATATTTCCCTAAGGAATTTAAAATTGATTTTGCAAATGGAATAAAATATATATATTCAGAAGCGATATTACCTGAAGTAAATGAAAAAGAAATATTTAAAGAAATGGAAAAATGTAAAGATAAATTAAATAAAACTAATATAGAAAGAGAGAAATTAAAAGAACCATTAGTTTTTAAATTATAAATATCACATTTTTTGAATATGTTTTATTATATTTAATAAAAAAATAAATTATAATAATATTTTAATTTTTTATTTTATCTTAAAATAATAATAAAATAATAATAAAATAATTTATAATAAAATAATTTATAATAAAATAATTTATAATAAAATAATTTAATTATATAATATTAATTAATATTATATATGAAAACCGTTTTATTATTATTTTCTATATTAATATTTATTGTATCGATTAATCCGATTAATGAAAAATATTTATATCCTGTTAGAGATGAACATTGTGAAATACAAGGTTTGGATAAAGCTTATGGTCCAACAATGTGTATTTTAGAAAATGGGACTTTTGATTTACATTCAAATTGTAGATGTGTTGACCCAAATACTGGAATATGTAAAGAATGTTATCCAGATGTAGAAAAACCTTTTGCGACTTTAATTAGTAAAAAAAAATATAAAAAATTATTAAGAAATAGGAATTTGTAATTATGATAAATATATAATGAAAACACAAATTGAAGACATAATATTTTATAAAAATATAAGACAACTAACCTCAAAATAACATTACATTATGATGAAGACGAAGACAAAGATGAAGACAAAGATGATTATATCATTATATCATTATAACATTGTTATAATTTATTATATTTTGAATTGTTATAATTTATTATATTTTGAATTGTTAAGTATTTTTGATTGATGTATTATTTAAGTTTAAATAATGTATTAAGTTATTATATATTATAAATGTCAAATACCGAATTATATAAAATAAAAAAGATTATTGATTTAGAAGACATCAATAAATTAAAAGGCATACATAAAGGATTGCTAAGATTTAAGAATACATGTTATATGAATGCTGCGTTACAATGTTTAATACATATTTATGAATTAAGTTATTATTTACTCAATTCATCAATAGAACCAAAACCTCGTTGTACATATATACCACTATATATTAGAATATTAAAGGAGTATTTTAACACCGAGGATAGTGTTATTGGAAAAAACCAAGAAAACGATTCTCTTTACGATTTTTCCAGGAGTGTGTTAGTCATGAAAGAATTAGGAGATGGATTTAAAGACGGACATGAAGGAGATTCTGGAGAGTTAATTAATGAATTTATATCCAAATTTATATGTACTAATCTCGCATCTAAGAAGACACTGGTAGATATGTTTCAAGGTATTAGAACACCTTGCACCGGCAAATATACAATTATGCATCACTTATTCTTTTATACACATACCGATTATAGGGAATTAGTTTATGAAGATAAAAGCATACGATTTATGGTACACAAATCCCCTAGTAAAGTTCTAACGTTACAATTGCCAGATAAGGAACGTGATATCAGTATCCAAGATATGATAGAATCTACGAATAAGAAGGAAAGCGAAACCCTATCTATAAACATTACATATGATAAAGACATGAAAAAATATATTCAAAGTCTTGGGATTCCCAACTTGAATATTGAACACATATTGAATCCAGTCACCAAGACATTTCATATTGAGGACCTTAATACACTCAATCCGGGAGAAAATATAAAAATGTTTGACGGAACAGAAATTCTTAATCCTACTAACAAATATTTTATAATGAATATTGGTAAATCGAAAAATAAATTTAAAAATGGCGAATTAACATTTACACCATTTAAGAATAAAATAACTATGAATGAAAAAATAACTGTTGGTGGTATTGCGTATGAAATATACTCATTTATTGTCCATATAGGTCCTCACCATTTGAGTGGTCATTACGTTTCTTATATAATTGATGATATTAATAAGCCGCGTATGTTTCGTCAATTCGATGATCATAATGTTTCTGACCCCATTCTCCTTGTTTCTACCTTAAACGAATCGATGAATCCATCAACTATTATTTATCGAAAAATAAATAGTGAAAAATTAACAGATGACGAAAAAACAAAAGCACTCGAAGCAAAAACCGCAGAAGAAAAAGAGGTAAAAGAAGCAGCAGAAAAAGAAGCAGAAAAAGAAGCAGCAGCAATAGCAGAAGCAATAGCACAAGTAGCAGAAGCAGAACCTGAACCGCAACCTGAACCTGAACCTGAACCGCAACGTGAACATGAACCGCAACCTGAACATGAGCCCATTATATATGCATTTGACTTTGATGGTGTTGTACATAATAAAATGAAACCGAGCGCATTACCTAGCGCAGCACCTACCCCAACACCTACCCCAACACCAACACCAACACCGACACCGACACCTACACCAACACCAACACCAACACCAACACCAACACCGACACCAACACCAACACCTACCCCAACACCAACACCAACACCAACACCAACACCAACACCGACACCAACACCAACACCGACACCAACACCAACACCTACCCCAACGCCGACGCCAACACCGACACCAACACCTACCCCAACGCCAACACCAACACCGACACCAACACCAACACCAACACAACAGCCTAGCTTGGGTTTCGGTTTCGGGTGGAAAATAGCATCGTTGCAACAAAAAAAGGGTGGTGGACTCAATGCTAATCCGACAAATGCGACATTTATATTAGATACTATTTGTAATTATTTTAATATATCAATATCTAGATTTACTCTTGAAAATGTTGATGGAAAACTAAAATTAACAGTAAATGAAAAAATTGAAATAAATGATAATAAAGAAATCCACCAATTTAAAATTAATTATACAAATAGTAAAATTAAATTTTTTAGAAAAATCGGAAAAGGTTTAAAATTATACGAACAAAATACACCAACACCAACACCAACACCAACACCATCGTCATCACCATCACCATCACCATCATCATCATCATCACCATCACCATCACCATCATCATCACCATCACCATCACCATCACCTACACCTACACCAACACCTACACCTACACCAACGCCAACACCTATCCCAATAACAATTAATCCAAAACCAATTACTATTGCAGTTTTATTGATTAATTACAAAAATAGATTTTACGAAATAATCCAACCAACCCCAACCCCAACACCAACACCAACCCCAACCCCAACCCCAACCCCAACACCAACACCAACCCCAACCCCAACCCCAACCCCAACACCAACACCAACCCATCCTTTCGGCATATTCTCGCTTGAAGAAACATTTTCAACGGATAAATATAAAGAAGTTGAATTTAATAAATTTGAAGAAATTTTTAATATTCTTAAAAAAAGTACCTTCGAAAAAAGTACCTTCGAAAAAATATCAAGTGAAAAACACTCAGTAATTACTGAATTAAATTACTTATTAAATTCAGTAAAATTTAATCCATTAATTTATAAATATTCTGGAGAAATAACCGATAAAAAAAAAATGCAACAAATAACAAATAAACAATGTAAATATTTATTCAATACATCAAGTAGATTATTAAAAACTACATTTAATGATTATATTTATAGATTTAACAATAAAGAGTATTCATATATAAAAGATAAAAATATAAAAATAAATAAATATGTTATTGGCGAATTTGTAAAAATTAAGAAGAATGGAGAAGATATAAATGGAAAACAAGTAGACAACCAAATAATTGTTAAAATAATTGATATAATTAAAATAGAAAATACGCCAACGCCAACGCCAACGCCAACGCCAACGCCAACGCCAACGCCAACGCCAACGCCAACGCCATTCAAGATTAAGTCACAATTTATATATCAAGTTGAAATTTATCAAATTGAAAATCAACAGGTCGACCCAATGTTTAGATTAAAAGGAGATAAATTCTATGAAGATCAGTTAGGAATTTATCCAAAATTTAGAATACTTGATATTGTTAAAACAATTTTCCCAATTAATTTAAAAAATTATGAATATGGTAAAATATTAGGATATAATAATAAAGATAGTGAAGATAGTGAAGATAACACCGCCGGTAAAAGAAATACATATCTAGTCAATTTTTATGTAAAAGATAAAGTTATTGAAGAAAAAGAAGTATCAGAGGATAAATTAGAATTTTATTTTAAATTATCAAAAGGTGATGTTGTTTCAGTAATCGATTCTTCTGGAATGATTGTAAAAGACTTTAATGATACAGAATATATTGGTAAAATAGATGAAATTAAGTTTGGTGAATATAGTTTTAGTGATAATGAATATGTTATATTAAATAAAAATAATAAAAAATTAATTAGTGATAAAATCGACTTTTCCCCAGATAGTAATACACCATCACATGATCTCTCAGGTTCTAGACATACCAAAATAACACCAAAATTACAGTGTGATAAATTTTATAGATATTCGGAAAATAATTATCCTGTATTAATACCATTGCCAAAATTTAAGAAAGGTGATTATATTAAAAGAATAAAAGTAAATAAAAGAGCAGCCGAAAAATTTAATGAAGGATATTTAGATAATGGTCAAATAATAGAAGATTGGTTTGCAGGATCAGTTAAATTTGACATACCAATCACCACTACACAACTAAAAGGTTATAAACCATCATGGTTATATACTTTTAAATTTACAAATTCAGAAGATTATACAGAAGATATACCAGAAAATAATTTAGTATTATATAATTCCCAAAATAATCATTCCCAAAATAATAAAAATATTAATTTATTAAAATTGGATGATGGATATTATGTAACATTATCGGAATATGACGAAAAAGAATATAAAAAATTAAAAGATTTGATTTGTAAGAAATTTTCTTGTTTAAATAAAATTAGTAATTTATATGAGCAAAATAATAATAATGAAGAAAATAAATATAAAAAAATGAATATGGATATTATAGAAGAATTCAGTCAAGATTATAAAGTTGAAGAATATAATTTTACAAAAACAGATGAATCTGTTTGTAATAATCATTTATTACATCCAAGGAATGTTTTCAAATGTTCGGATATGTATAAAATTAGAATTCAATTATATAATGAATATTTTGATATAAAAGAACATGAAGACGAAAAAGATTTAATGAAAAGAATTATATTTTATAAAGGAGATATAAAAGAAAAATTTAATAAAATAGATTTTAATTTTGATAATAATCATTTAATAAAATTTAAAACAACTGATATAGATACTATTAAAAGTATTTTAACTAATTTAATACACGATACAAAAATATATAATGAAACAATATTTCATGTAGAGGTATATAATTCAAATAATATTAAAATGATAGATGAATATCAAAGATTGGAAAAAAAATATGATTTAACGAAAAAAAAACTAGAAATTGAAAAACATAAAATAGTAAAAAATATAACTGAGGAATTAAAATTAAAAATCGATAAATTCAGAATAAATAAATTAGAATTAGAAATTGAGCAATTAGAAAGTGGTAAAAATTTAAAGCATGAAATCAAAGATATTGATAACAAAATCAACAAAGAAACGGCCAAAAAATTAAAAGTTAAAGATTTAGAAAACATATTTGATTCCCAAAAATCAAAAAAAATAAAATACCACTACCAAATTATATTTGAAGAAGAATTTAAGGTGGATTTTACAACTGAAACTAGTAGTGAATATATCAAGTTTAGTAAATTATTTAAAGAAAATATTAGTACTATATTTAACGTTAATATGGAAAGTATAGAAATATTAAGAATAAATAAGGGTTCTATTAAAGTAGATTTCACGATTACCACACACAAAAAATTTGAATTTCCATTAATTAATCAAGCTCAGAAAATCGGCACATATACAGTTAAGACATTTGTAGCACACCGAGCAGGAGCAGGAGCAGGAGCAGGAGCAGGAGCAGGAGCAGGAGCAGGAGCAGGAGCAGGAGCAGCACCAGCAACACCACCAGCACCACCAGCAGCAGCAGCAGCAGCAGCAGCAGCAGCAGCAGCAGCAGCAATAGCAGCATCCTTCACATATCATAAACATAAAAATAAAACGAAACACATGTTTGCAATGGTATACACATTTAATAAGAAACGTTTGTTATATGATTTAAACAAGGGACATACATTTGCCAACGAGGACGATTTTTTAAAAAATATAAATCTTCCACATAATAAAGATAATGCTGAAAAAAATTATACAAGCAACATTAAATCTTACTACGAAATACCCAACTTAGAAGATTTTCTAAACATATGTAAACCCATTGGCTTTCATAAATTTTTTATAAATAAAACCAAGCACGATTTCAAAATGTTCATTCATAAATTACAAAAAGAATTAAAAACAAAATATGATAAATTAACATAAGTAGATAATATATTTAATAAAAACAAATCTGTCAACACTATATAAAAAAACAAATCTGTCAACACTATATAAAAAAACAAATCTGTCAACACTATATAAAAAAACAAATTTATTTATTATTAGTTATAATGTCTTTTATTGATGAATATATAGCATATCAAAATAAATATGAAAAAATATATGGAATTAATACAATAGTATTATTAGAATGTGGGACTTTTTTTGAAATATATTCAAAAGAAGAAGGTAAATTAGATAAAGTAACAAGTGAATTAAATATTCAATTGACAAGAAAAAATAAAAATAAAGCAAATGAAACGACCGAAACAAATCCATATATGGCGGGTATTCCGAGTTGGTCATTAACAAAATATTTAGAGAAATTAAGTAATTTAGATTATTGTATTATAATTATCGAACAAGTTACGCCTCCACCCAAACCAAAACGGGAAGTAACCCAGATAATTACACCAGGAACAAATATTAATACGACAAAAGATGAATCAAATTTTTTGATGTCAATTTATGTGGAAGAAATAAAAGATTATAAAACAAATTCGGATAATGTATATTATGGTGTTAGTGTTATTGATATAACAACTGGTGAATTAGTGGTATATGAAAGTGACGATATATATAATTTCATCCATATATATAAACCGAATGAGATATTATTATATAATTTAACAGATGTGGATATAATTGAGAAATTAGAATTAATGTATATTCCAATACATAATTTTGATGAAATAGATAATAAAATAAAAAAAATAAGTTATGTAAATGAATTCTTTTCAAAAATATATAAAAATCATGGAATATTACAACCAATTGAATATTTAGATTTAGAATTCAAAAATTATATTTTGACGTCTTTAGTATTATTATTAAATTATATTAATAATTTGAATAATAAATTAATTAAAAATTTGGATAAACCAAAAATATGGAAAAAAGAAGAATTATTAAATTTAAGAAATAATACATTATATCAGTTAAATATAATACCAAATAATTCATTACAAAGTTATTCAAAAATAAATTCATTATTTGATATAATAAACAATACATCTACATGTATGGGAAAAAGAGAACTAAAAAAAAAAATATTAAACCCATTATTAGATGTAAATAAATTAAATAATATATATAATTTTGTTGAAAGTTTAATAGATAATTATGAAGAAATTGAAAATGAGTTAAGGTATATTAAGGATATACAAAGATTACATAAGAAATTAGAATTAGGAATAATAACAATAAGTGAATTTGGTAAATTAAATACAACTTATCAATGTATAATTCGTTTATTAAATTTGATAAAAGATAAACATTTATTAAATTATAATAATATTTTTGATTTTGATTTAAATGAAATTATAATGTTTTTTGAAAAATTTTACGAAGATTATAAAATAAATTATAATATAACTAATTTAGTAAATGACAATGGAGAAAATATTTTTAATAAAAATATATGCCTAGATTTAGATAAATTAGAAGAAGAAATTAATAATAATTTAAAATATTTAATGGATTTAGTGAAAAAATTAAATGATATTGGAATTAAGAAAGATAAAAAGTTTAATGTAAAATTAGATTATAATGAAAAAGAATTATATTTTATATCATTAACAGAAAGACGTGCTGAATTATTAAAGCCATTGGTTAAAGATATGAATTTATTTTTTATAAAACAAAATAGTAATGTAGTTAGAGTTAAGTCATCAAAAATAAAGGAGGTATCCGAAAAGATATTTTTAGGTAAAGATAAATTGAAAAATTTAATTAAATATAAATTTAAGGAATCAATTAAAAAATATCAAAACAATTCAGATGAATTTAAAAATTTAAATAAAATTATAATTGAAGTTGATATTTTTAAATCATATGCAAAAATGGCCAAATTAAATAATTATTGTAAGCCAAAAATTGTAGATAATAATCAAACTAGCTTTATAAAATGTAAAAAATTAAGACATCCCATTATTGAAAGAATTCAAATAGATATTGAATATATTACAAATGATATTGAATTAAGTGAAGAAGGTATTTTATTATTTGGTCCGAATGCGACAGGAAAATCAAGTATTATGAAAAGTATTGGGATAGCTGTGATAATGGCACAATGTGGAATGTTTGTATCATCTTCAGAAATGGAGTTTTATCCTTATAAAAATATATTTAGTAGAATAATCGGATGCGACAATATTTTTAAAGGGCACTCATCATTTGCAATTGAAATGATAGAATTGAAAACAATATTAGATCATTCAGATAAAAATAGTTTAATATTAGGTGACGAAATATGTCGAGGGACTGAAGACATATCCGGGATTTCATTAGTAGCGGTTACCGTTGAAGAATTGGCATTAAAGAAAGCCAGTTTTATATTTACAACACACTTACATAAATTACCAGAATTAGAAATAATAAAAAATCTAGATAATGTTAAATCATATCATTTAACAATAGATGTAAAAGATGACGAAATAGTATATTTAAGAAAATTAGTGAAAGGTTCGGGTGATGCAATATATGGATTAGAAATAGCTAAAAACATATTAAAAAATAATAATTTTATTATGAAAGCAAATGAAATTAGAAATAATTTATTGAATATATCAAATAATATATTAAATACAGAAACAAGTAATTATAATAATGATGTTTTTATTCATAATTGTGCTATATGTAATGAAAACGCAACAGAAACTCATCATATTAAATTTCAAAAAGAGGCAAATGAAGATGGATTTATCGATACGATACATAAAGATAATAAAAGTAATTTAGTAAATCTATGTGAAAAACATCATTTGGATGTTCATAATAATAAATTAATTATTAATGGTTATCAACAAACTTCTGAAGGACGAAAATTAGATTATTATTTTACAAAAACTATAAAAAAAAATAGAAGATATAATGATAATCAAGTAAATCAAATAAAAATATATATTACAGAAAATGAAATTAAAGATATTAATGGTGCAATTGAAAATGCAATTAGGGATAAATTTAATATAAAGATAACAAAAAAAACAATTGAAAAGATAGCAAATAATTTATATTAAATAATTTATATTAAATAATTAATTTATATTAAATAATTAATTTATATTAAATAATTAATTTATATTAAATAATTAATATTAAATAATTAATTTATATTAAATAATTTAT
>ENA-ORXF01000892-ORXF01000892.1-marine-metagenome-genome-assembly--contig:-NODE-892-length-20296-cov-5.319551_pt1 | contig 20296 bp, 43 predicted proteins | sample MGYA00237864_ERZ511476 | MGnify/ENA primary metagenome ERZ511476 (study PRJEB26306, sample SAMN06343908) | marine metagenome | isolation source: coastal waters | place: Atlantic Ocean: West Antarctic...
CAGGGTTTAAGTTCTCAATGCCACCACCACGTAAATTAACTTTCACTGGGTAATAAGATCTCTCCATCTTGTCCCACTTCAGAAGATTTACACGATCATGGTTTTCGTGTGCAGCGATTGCGAAAGCAATGCCAATTATGGCGGGATCACCCATACACAACAGCCAATCATCGTCACTAAACCCACGAAGTTTACGCCTCATGGACGTAACAATTCTTCCTGGGTTCAAGTGAACCTGATCAAAGGGTGATGCTAATGGAATTAAATCTCCGTACTTGATAGCCGAAACTATATCAACACGAGGATTCTCTTGGGTAACATAAACAGCCATAATATTTCTCACTTTCTAATTTGATCGTTCTAACATATAAAAAATAGTTTGCCAATGGAAAAATTTGTGTTATTTTCCACGCATCATGGAAATGAAATACAAATACAAAACAAAACCTTATGACCATCAGGATGATGTTTTACGTAAATCGTGGGACAAAATTAATTGGGCTTACCTGATGGAAATGGGTACAGGAAAGTCTAAGGTCTGCATTGATAATGTCGCTATTCTTTTTCAAATGGGAAAGATTGACACTTTTATAGTTGTAGCCCCTAAGGGTGTTTATCGCAACTGGGCAAACCTAGAAATACCGATTCATATGCCTGATGATATCGATAGAACTACCGCTATCTGGAAATCAGGGGCTAATAAATCAGAACGTCAAGTTCTAGAGAACCTCTTGGAACCCTCAGAGGCTCTCAGGGTTCTTGTTATGAATGTTGAGGCACTCTCATCCCCGAAAGGCCGCAAGTACCTCACGGCTCTCTTAAACTCTTCCGAGGCGTTGTTGGCGGTAGACGAGTCTACTGCAATTAAATCACCCAAGGCCGGAAGAACCAAGGCACTTATTAAAATTGGAGACCAGGCAAAGTACAAGCGCATACTGACAGGTTTTCCTGTTACTCAATCGCCTATGGATCTCTGGAGCCAGTGCAGGTTCTTAGACAAAACATTCTTGGGTGAATGCGGAGATAACTTCTTTCAGTTTCAATATCGATACTGTGTAATGAAGAAGCAACACGTTGGTTCACACAGTTTCAATCGTATCGTGGGGTACAGAAACCTCGAAGATCTTAGTGTGCTTCTCAAAGAGTTTTCAAGTCGCATCACTAAAGATGAATGTTTAGATCTACCCGCAAAGATTTATACTCAGCGGAACATTTCCCTTACAGACGATCAACAAAGAATATATTCGGAGCTCAAGGAATTTGCCATGGCTCACATAGATGACGATGAGTTCATGACCGCCAACAATGTCATGACCCAGCTCCTCAGGATGCAACAAGTTCTATCAGGACATATAAAGTCTGACAGTGGTGAGTTCGTAGAAATAAAAGACAATCGAATAAATGAACTTATGGACTGCCTCGAAGAGGTTGAAGGCAAGGCTATCATCTGGTCGCGCTTCAGGTACGATGTAAAACGTATTACCGAAGCTCTGACCAAAGCTCATGGCCCAGGGTCCACGGTATCTTACTTTGGTGATACGAAAGATGAAGAACGTGTGGATGCCATTGAGCAGTTTCAAAATGGTGACGCAAGGTTCTTCATTGGTAATCCTCAAACTGGCGGTTATGGAATTACACTAACCGCAGCCAACACTGTTATCTATTTTGCTAACAGTTTTGACTTGGCTGTTCGTATGCAGTCAGAAGACCGAGCGCATAGAATTGGTCAGACAGGACATGTCACCTACATAGATTTTATATCCGAAGGAACTATTGACGAGAAGATCGTTAAAGCACTTCGTAACAAAATGGATATAGCCTCCACTGTTATGGGTGAGGAATTAAAAACGTGGCTTACATGAAAGGAGAATTAATATGGAAGTAATTACAGTAATAGTTATGATTTTTGGAGGTATACTTGCAGCCGATAATAAAGAATTTTTTGATACTGTTGAAGAACAAATAAATCAAGGGGCCGAGTGGCACTATGTCGGAAAATCACCGCTTGACCCTAACTCTAAATCTATTCCGGCTCAAACGTGTGATGATGTTTGCGAAGAGCCGTACATTCTATGGAAACTTAAACTACCTGAATAAAGGATAAAAATATGCCCGATATTAAACGATACAAAAGTGTTGCTGTTCCTATTCCCGCTTGGGAGAAGCTATTAATCCTAGCGCAGGACAACCAGCGTTCGCCAGCTCAACAAATCTCTTTCTTAGTAGAAGTAGCGCAAAATGCTCCAACAGATGCTGAACTAAGATTGACTTACGGACGAGGAGAAGGATCTTGAGTAGCTTAGATAATTTCTACGATGAAATCTCATTGTCTACTGCGAAAGAAATTTCTTTGGATGCAGAATCAAAAGCCATTGTTCTTTTTAGAGTAGCAATTCAAACAGGTGTAGCTGAGTTGGGAGTAGAGAAAGTTCTTCACATGATGAATAAACTCATGAAAACGACCATCAGTATTATGGCGGAGGATGAGAGTGCTTCTTATGTAGAACTGTTATCTGATTGGGATAAGTCTGAAGTAACAAAACATTGACCGTAGTAAATGAACGACCTAAAAAAACATTGGTCTAAAATACTATCAGATATAAGAAAAGAGTCAGGACTTACTCGAACCGAGCTTTCTTCTTTATCTGGTGTAGGATCAAGCACCATTGAAAACTACGAGAAGTGTAAAATCATTGAGCCTTCAATCTACAAGGTTGAAAGCCTCTTGGTCGCCATGGGTTATGACTTGGACGCTATTCGTAAAAAAGATGAGCCCCAATCCTAGAACAAAACCGTAATGACTTAGACCACTTGGGGCTTACCCTGTACGTGTGGTAATGAGTAGCGTTCTCTAATCCAGGAATATAAATTTCTGTGGATAGTAACGTAGATGCTATCCTGAAAGCCGACTTCCAAGCCTTTCTGTCAGGATCCTTCCATTCTTCTTTATCCAAGAAAACTTCGGGCTGTCCATCACACCAATAACTAAACTGACATTTATGGCGGATAGGGATACCTTTCCAGTGGCGACCTTGCCTGACAACGCCACAGGCAGTGTTGGGGTAATTAGGATGCTTGACCCTGTTCTTTATGACAATGCCTACAGCTAACATGCCAAAGGATCCCTGACCACGGGCCTCGTGGTACATAGCCTCGGCCAAACAAATCCGATCATCAGCCTTGGCTGCTGTAACACTCAGTAACAATAAGAGTACGGTAAGTATTCTAATCTTTACTTCCCAATGTTTCCTTGAGCAAAACCCTTAGCTTATGATCCCACATCATCTTGAACTCAGGATCACGAGCTTGGTCCCTAGCAGAACTTATTCTATCTATCAGTCTATCAAAATTTTCACTTATGTACATCATACGTTTCCTTTATTGCTTGTGCTATTTTTTGCGCGATTTGCGGGATGATACTGTTTCCCAAGGCACGGAGTTGAGGTACTCGGTTGGGTAGCCCATCAACCAGGCGACCCACTGAGGGTTCAACTTCCCACCACTCTTCGGATCGATTGCATTCACCGCCGCTCCAATGCTCCATCCGTGACTTCCGTCCAGATGACTTGGTGCTACGCCCTCTCCCCCTGCCATCCCTGTCGGAGTCGGCCACATCTTCGGCCACGTCTTCGGATTGTTCACTTGCGCTGGTAAGGACTGCGCCACGTTCTCCGACCTGTCCCCCATCCGCACCGTAAATGTCTCGTTGCTCTCCCCCTTGCCCGTGTCCGATGCTTTTGGTGTGAGCCACAAACTCGAACCCCAACTGCCGTTGTCTCGCGTTGCCATCGAAGGTGCCATCTGGTTCGCTTTCGCTGTCGGAGTGTGCAACAATCCATAACCGCTGCCGGAGGTGCGGTGCTCCGACCGAGCAAGCTGGAATATTAAACGTCCTTGTGGAGTAGCCTTCGCTTTCCAAATCAGCGAGTACTTCGTCCAAGCCCAATCGGATGAGTCCAGCAACATTTTCTCCAACAACCCAAGTGGGCCGGCATTCCCGGATAAGCCTAAACATTTCCGGCCAGAGATGTCGGGCGTCGTCTTGAGCTTGTTGCTTTCCCGCTTGGCTGAATGGCTGACAAGGGAATCCTCCGCAAATAACATTGGGTCTGGTCGGGAGGTCGGATCCTCTGACATCTGTTATATCTCCTAGTACCGGGACTTCGGGCCAATGGTGCTTCAAAACCGCTTGGCAGTATGGTTCGTTTTCTACAAATGATATTGTCTCAAAGAAATTGGTGGCCTCGAAGCCTCTCGAGAATCCACCAATTCCTGAAAACAAATCCAAGACCTTCAGCATTAATTTGCAAACAGTCCTACAAGAAGACTGCCCAAGGCAATCATTACATAAAATTCTACACCCATCTTCTTTCTCCTTTTCTTTGGTTTAGGTTCAAAAGCCGACAACTTACTGTCATCAACTTGGTTCTCAGTTTCGTCCAGTTTCGAGTTCATCTACTTCTCCTGACGATTTGCACCGATAGCATTGTTTGATTTCAGAGCTGTCGTTCACTGATTTTCTGTTAATATTAGTATCGTAAGGATACTTGGTTCTCAAGTATCCATTGCCGTGGCATATGTGACATATCTTCATCTAGCATTCTCCTCATGTTTGTAAATTCCAATGTAATTGTAAACGCCATGGGTAATTTCAGCCGACAGGTCATCCTCCAGTATCTCAGCCGTTTCACCACCGTTTACAATGCAATAGAGCATATATTCGTAAACCTCTAACTTGTCGTAAGACTCAGGAGTGTCGTTTTCAATATCGATGCGGAAGCCGACAATTATTCTTTTTCGAAATAAGACACGCTCCTTGATCTCTATCCACTTAAAGCCCAGCGTGCTTTCTCTTTCTTTGTCGTCTTCTAATTCGTATCTTGCTCCAATGAACATAACTTTCTCCTTTTCGAGTTTATAAAATTACACCACTTTCGAAGTGATGCCTTCCATCCAGCTCACAAATTGCCGAGCAGGGTTGAAATAGTTCCATGAACGAATGTCCTGATCACCGTCTTTCTCCATCATTGCGTTAGCCAAGAACACCGCCTTGGCAAAGCCTCTCGGAGTTGCGCTGCGGATGTTCTTGGTTCTCTGAGACTTGCCACCTGTCTTCCCAGCGACAGGGGAAAAGTTATTGCCCTTCTTAGGGTCCTTGCGGTCAAAGACCATCGTCTCATGATCCACCTGTTTATGAGTAGGCATCTTGAACCGATTGCCAACCCACAGGCAGGTTTTCTTGCGGTAGGCATCCCGTGGCGGAATGATCTCAGGCCAACGTGGATGCACATCATCCTTTGACAAGTAACCACCAAAGTCGCAAGGGTCGAACTTGTGGTCGGGCTTACGCCACAATCTGGACAAAGCACCAATCGGGTTCTCTATGTAGTAAGAGCAGTCAAAAGCATCACCGACCATGGAACAGCGTTCAACGTGGCTGGCGGCTTCTGTCTGAAAGTCTGGGTTGGCCTCGCCCTTCTTCTTCCACCACACCGCACCACTGACCGCTAGATCAGTGCATGGGGGGAAGGCCGACAGAAAAGTAACCTTGTTGTTGTGACGGGCGATAATCTTGAGCGAGGTCTCAGGGTCATATAAATCAGCGTGGATGTAAAAGATATTCCCACCACCGACAAAGGAGTTAACATCGGACGGTTGCATTTTACCCATAGGGCTTGGCTTGTGTTGAATGTCGTAAGCGAAGCACTGATACCCAGCCTCTGCCCATGGACGCAAAGCTTCCCCTGTAAAGTCGTATAGTGAAATGACATGGTTTCTCATTGTTTGGCTCCTATTAATCATTGTATTTCTCCCAAGCACGATCTTTCATGTCATCTAGAACATTGACCATGTCTGTAGCAAAAGGCTTCCTGAACCAAAGTCCATAAAGGTCAACGTCGACCCCATCAACAGTAAGCGAAAGTAATTCAATCTCTGGATCTTCTTCAGGCTCTCCAGCGAACTCAGTTGTCTGAGCCATGCCCTTCATGCCTTCGGTAACTTCTGCCTCAACCAGAACAGCCTGTCCCGATGGAAGCTCGTATTCAAAGTCTAACGACATAATTTTTCTCCCTTATCAACAACATTGACGACATAGTTCATAGCATTTCCGAGGTGGTCGAAAATTTTGTGATGTGTCTGTGAACCTTCGTCCTCGTTCCATTGATTAACTGCGAAAAAAGAACCGCCATCACATATTTGAATGGTGATGTTAGTGTCAGCGTTAAACACATACTCATCGTCTTCGTTCTGCCAATTTTCATTTTTGAAATGGTTGTATTGAAATAGATCTTTTATTGATGTCATAATAAATCTCCGTAGTTGTTGACGACTGATATAATCTAATCTGAATAAATTAGCATGAACCATGGGACATTGTCAAATGAGCAATCTAAAAAATATATACATCGACAATAAAGCGGGGAGAAGATCTGAACTGGAAAAAGCGAACGATAAATTCTCTAAGGCTCTGAATGGACAAATGTACGTAGATCAACGGTTCAAGGCTCCAGGACCAATGATCGGTTTTAAGTCGTCACTATATACAGCTCATTTGAAAAAAAAGATTTTAAAATAAAAATATGGGTGTAAAAAAGTGTAAAAGTGTAACCAGTAGTTTAAAACAGTAGTTAAGTTACTGATATGAATAAATACTACTCGTTACAGTACCCGTTACAGTTCGTTACATAAACATACCTTTCGTTACACTATTCTAACCGTTATTGAATCTCATCTTTAACATAATGATGTTCTCTTTTGAGATTGATGGTATATAGGGGCCTATGAAAAAACGTGTTGATACCAAAGCTGAAGAAATAGAAGAAGCCCACGGGCGTAAGCTAACCAACAGGCAAAAAGAATTTGCTAAACATTTTGTTGATGGCGTTAACTCTAATGCAGGTTGCGCTAAGTTAGCTGGTTATTCCAACAGAGATGGCAACGCTCGTATACAAGCGCACAAACTTTTGGATGCCAGCTTGTTCCCCCACGTAGCTGAATACATAACTGAATTAAGAGAAGATAGAGAAAAGCGTTATGGCGTTACTCTTATGGGTCAACTCAAAAGATTGAGGGACTTATCTATGAATGCGGAAGAGGCCGGTCAATTCTCTGCAGCAATCAATGCTGAGAAGACTAGAGCCGCATTAGGTGGTCTTACTACCGATAGGAGAGAGACAAATCACTATCACGCTATTGAAAATATGGACCGTCAAGAAATAGAAACTAGGCTCGAAGAAATTAGAAAGTCACATCCACATGCTTTTGTAGATGCAGAATATGAGGTCCTGAATGAGTCAAAAACCAGAGACACTTCTTTGGAACAGAATAAAATCAAGAATACCCCCGCACTGGAACATCACACGGATTGAAAATCGTTACGGTGGGGGCGTTCCAGACGTTCACATGTGTGCGGAAGCGATACCCTTCTGGGTGGAACTTAAAGTAACTAAAACTAACGCGATAAACATATCAGCCCAACAAATAGCTTGGAACTACGCCTATTGTAGATCGGGAGGCGTAAGTTTTTACTTAGTACACCCCCTCTTATCCTCGAACCTATATTTGTTTGACGGGCTCCATGGTCGGGAGTTAGTGAAGTCGGGACTTCGGGGCGTGGACCTTGGGTCGGGGTCGGGTGTCAAGCCGATCTGGTCGGGTGACAGTGAGTCGGGGATCTTGGTCGGGATGTTTGAGGCTGCCCGGAGTCGGGTCGGGGTCGGGTCGGGCCAGGTCGGGGTCGGGTCGGGTCGAGAACCAAGGACCGAGTCGGGTTGGCCGGGGTCGGGAGTGTACGGAAGCTTTAAAAGGTAAAGCCCTGCCAGAATTTTCCAGGGGGTAGTTCTGGCAGGGCCAACGGTCAAGGCCGGGAGTGGACCTTGACCTGACGTGGCTAGGGCTCGAAGCCCTTCGGAGCGTCAACAACCGCCACGCCTATTCAAGTGCAACTCTTTCCGCTTTCTTTTTACTTGTGCCATGAGCTGGAAAACCAATAATAGATTTTCTTGTAAATATAGCACATAATTTACAGGTGGCACAAGATTCCGCTTTTCCAGTGACTACAGGACAAACAATAACTTTATTTCCGTTTGGTGTGGTGGTGTTGGTCATTTGATCAATGGGCAGCACAACCGCAACGGGTCCAATGTTTAAGCTTTTGTATTCGTCAGCTTGTTTTAAATTGTTGGCCGACAAGTTAACCGTAAAGCCTTTTTTGTTAGCTTGTTTTATTGCGTGCCTATTTTCTTTTATCGATAGGTCATGATGCGTATAAGTAAAACCGTTTTTGCCTTTGTTGGCATTAACAAGCTTTTCAACCTTTGCACTATCAATGATCTGTCTTTTATGCGGTAGGTCTCCAGCTTGGTTGTGTCGCCATAATTGGCCGTCTTTTAAATTTTTAATATCGTTACAAAAATCATTCCAAGCTTTACCTATTGTTGGCGTTTCATCCCAAACAATAGCCAATGGGCCGGAATCCGCATAACAACCGTTCTTTTTAAATGGGCAGGTTGTCGGGCAAGACTTGCGCTCGGTTGTGGAAACAGGAATAGGTCCCGTTTTTTTGTTTCTAGATTTTTTTGTTAAACGTATTTTCATAATAAATTTACTCCTAAGTTGTTGACGGGATAAATGTACCATGAATTACCAACAAAGGGCAAGTTATTATTCGGGTCGGGTCGGGATAAAATTTAGCTGGCGGTCGGGTCGGGACCAGGTCGGGTCGGGACTAAACAAAAAACCCCGGCACAGCACCAGGGCCGGCCAGGGTAGGGTTGGGCATGCTTCTTTAAATTTTCCACATACCCAACTAACGAAGCCTATCTCCGACTCATCCGAGTAAGCCTTTGTTTGTGGATATTGAATCCACTTCTATCATTGCAGGTTGGTCTGCAACTAGCAGGTCACTACTCTGCTCGTTTGGTCAAAAAACTCTTATAAGTCTATCTCCTCGATGACTTGAGTTAAAACTTTCCGCAGCAAACGGGCGTCCCGCAAGGTGAGGTCCGCCGCCTTGGTGCGTAGTTTAAAACGGCAAACGCCGTCATTGGTATTTGGGAAAGTTGGTTCAAGATTGTTGGTTATCCAGATTAGAAAGCTCTTGATGCTCATAATAATTGTCCTATCAAAAAAAACCACTTAATCGTTTACCTTATTCTTTATATTTTTTTAACGTGCCTTTATCATCTGATTCCATAAACTCCTCACCAAAGGCAAGGGTCATAAGTTGATCTTGAGTTAATCCGTAATGTTTAATCGGATCAACTTCGAACCTTCCACACTCTGATAAAGTAGGGTCTGTGATAAAAGTATGGGATGAAGTAAACCCCAATTCGCCATTACTCTTTTCTAATTTAACCATTTAATTGTCTCCGTTAATTGTTGACTTGTTCAATATCCCATGTATTATGATATTAGTCAACAACTTATAAAAGGGATTAATGTTATGGGTTTAGATATGTTTCTTACAGGTCGTAAATATGTTGGTGGGTCTCTTCAAAATGAAGAGTACCCATTTCAAGAAATGGACGGAAAGCCTGTCGAAAGTATTATTTTGGATCTTGGTTTTTGGCGTAAGCATTCCAAGCTTCACGGCTACATTGTAAAAAATTTCGCTCACAATGGCGAAGACGATTGTCAGGAAATAGAACTGACAGAAGATGATCTAAAAAGAATTGTTAACGCAATTCGAAATAAGGATTTACCAAAAACAGAAGGCTGCTTTTTTGGCAATGATGAAATTGACGAAATGCATGCCAAGGACAAGGATGAAAATATCAATAAATTTGAAGACGCAATTAAATGGCTAGGCGAACATACTTGGAAGCATTCCGTTTATTATCAGGCTTCGTGGTAGGGGATCAGAACATGATAAACCATGCCCCAAACTATGGCGACAATACTAGTTGTGATTGTTGTGGTGACGTTTTTGATCTGCGAAACAGCAATTATTCAGAAATACAAAACAACTATGTTTGTGATCGTTGCACAGATAGATCACCTGAAGACCTTGCCGAAAAGCTTGGCGTGACAGTGTTCGCAATAGAGGAGGCCATTCAATGACAGAAAAAGAAATAGCTGAAAATCTTGTGGACAATTTTTTATCACAACTTGGTTACAACTTCTCTGACATGAAACACAAATATAACACTGTTGGAGGTCAGGATATAAAACTAGGAACAGTTGATTTTCTCGACCTAGTCGATCAGATAGAGGAGGTAATTCAAAACTATTAAAAAACAGAATACGAACAACTAAAGGGCTACCCTAGTCGGGTAGCCCTTTTTTATTGTCGGGTCGGGACTAGGTCGGGTCGGGTCGGGACTCAATGATCTCTATCTGACAATAGGGGTCGCGCTTCCTTAGACGAGACCGTTTAGCATAAGCCATAAATTCTAAAGAAAAACCACCATGGCAAGTTACCTGGAAATTCCTTTTGACCATTACATAGAACATTTCATTACTCCACTAGTTATTGACTAATGGGAATATATGGTATAAGGTTTAATAATTCATGAACAACTAAGGGAGTATATGAAATGAAGCATAAAGAAACACGAATGAAAAAGGCCGAAAATTGGTCGGCTAATGATTTTTTAGAATGGTATCCAAGTAGCCATGGGGACATGCATATCACTGAGGATTATTTATGGGGGATGAAAGACAAAGAATTAAAACGATTAAAGATAATTGCTGAAGATATACTTTATGACTTGGCCCGAAACGAAAAACGAAGAATTTCTACAGAACAACTATTTGAAGGAGAAATTCTTTCAATATGGTAATTATTTAAAACCTGCAAATACAAGGGACACCAAATGGTGTCCCTTTTTTTATGCTTTTTTCTCTTTTATGTATTGACCTACCATCATATCCCATGTATAACAGTCATGTTATATAGAAACAGAAACAATGGAGCGTCAAAAATGAAACACTTTGAATTATCCGACAAGACAATCGTTAAATCTTTGAAGCAGGTAGGTGAATTATTTCGTACCTATCACGCAACAGAAGCAAAGGCTAAAAATGATTTGAATCTTTTAAAAGAGGCTATCAAAGAAAACACTGCCTACGATTGGTTTAGTCTTAACATTGATCTTGATCCAAATGCTTCAACTAGTTCATTCGATAAAAAAGAAGCAATTAGACTGCTCTATAAACTAAACGCAACCATTAAACAAGTTGAAGCTTTAACCGTAAAAGGCACAACCAAAAAAGTAAGCCTAACAAAATAACCAACATGGGAGGGACATTGTCCCTCCCACTTTTTAGAAAGTGAGAAAGTAATGACATACAAAGCCCAATATTTACAAATTGAATTACAAGAGGGCGGTGCCGCAATGGATAATCATCGTGCGGAAGAGACTGCACGAATATTGAGAGGACTCGCTAATCAAATAGCCTTAGATGATAGATGGCCCGACCATAAATATTTATGGGATACCAACGGCAATTCTATAGGCTTTGCAAAAATTATAACTAGGAGGGTTTAAGAATGGCAAATTTTATAAAAGGTATTATCACAACTATCACCTCGCTAGTTGTCGTCAATCAATTTTGGCAATCAACTACAGATTCTGAAAACTATATGCTTCTTCAAGGTTATCTAGGCTTCGCCATCTTATGCTTATGCATGGCCTTGCAAGGTTTAATATTCTTTAGCTTGAAAGGGGATAAGTAAATGAAAACTCCACAAGTCAAGCCATCATGGAACACTGGCATAGTTATAGGTAATGGTGTGATTGCCAAGCCAACGCTAGAAGATAACATTGAACGTAAAAAGCTTGAGGCCTTACAAGGTTACATTGATGACCTAACAAAAAACCCCAAATAAGGTTCCACGGCCTTCCCGAAATTAAACGGGAAGGCCGACCGACCCCGACCCAATCGGGTCGGCCGCCGCCTCCTCGGAGAGTGAGGTGAGAGTAGTGTTTTGAACATAGAACAGTGGATATTTTTCATTGCACCGTTGTCCGTGTACAATTTACCATTTAAGGTGGTATTTAGGCTTGTTCCAGGGTCCCTTGTCCATGGGTGTTGATTATCGAAGCCCTCGATGTTTTCCCCTTATAATTTTTTTATAATTTTATTTTCATTGGGTCCCATCTTGTGTGGACATTTTTTACTTTTTTTAATATTATATCTTCATGTTAAATGCTCCAGATGAGGTGATGCGAGAGATTTTGGCTTTAGAGCAAGCTAAGAAGACTTTATCTATTCGCAACCTTGCTCAAGATAATTTTATGGCTTTTGTGAAACATGTTTATGAGGGTTTCATTGAGGGTAGTCATCACAAGAAGGTAGCCAAGCAGTTTGAGAAGCTGGCGGTGAACCCTGGTTCACGGATCATTGTCAACATGCCTCCGAGGCATACCAAGTCTGAGTTTGCGAGTTATCTTTTACCGGCTTGGTTAATTGGCAAGAATCCAGAGTTAAAGATCATTCAAACGACGCACACGGCGGAGTTAGCGGTTAGGTTTGGTCGTAAGGTAAGGAACCTTATGGAGCTAGAGATATACCGTGAGATATTTCCAGAGGTTGATTTACGTGCGGATTCGAAGGCTGCTGGTCGTTGGGAGACGGGTCAGGGTGGTGAGTACTTTGCTGCTGGAGTTGGTGGTGCGATTACTGGCCGTGGTGCGGATTTGCTGATCATTGACGATCCTCATTCGGAGCAGGATGCTCTTTCCGAGACGGCCATGGAGAATGCGTATGAGTGGTATACGTCAGGTCCTCGTCAGCGGTTACAGCCTGGTGGTTCGATAGTTGTGGTTATGACGCGGTGGTCGTTGAAGGATTTGACGGGTAAGTTGATTCGAGCGCAAGCCAATGATGTGATGTCTGATCAGTGGGACGTGGTTGAGTTTCCGGCGATACTTCCGAGTGACAATGTTCTTTGGCCTGAGTTCTGGAACAAGGATGAGTTGTTAAGGGTCAAGGCTTCGTTGTCGCTTGCCAAGTGGAATGCACAGTGGCAGCAGAATCCTACGGCGGAAGAGGGTGCGATAATCAAGAAGGAGTGGTGGAACAAGTGGCAGAAGAAAGAGATACCTCCTGTTAGTTACATCATGCAGAGTTATGACACTGCGTTTAGTAAGAAGGAGACGGCTGATTACTCGGCCATTACAACGTGGGGTGTGTTTCAGCCCAAGGAGGGTGGTCCAGATAACTTGATTCTCATGGATGCGAAGCGTGGCCGCTGGGATTTCCCGGAGTTGAAGGCTAAAGCGTTGGAGGAGTATCAGTACTGGGAGCCTGACATGGTGTTGATCGAGGCCAAGGCCAGTGGAACACCGCTCACGGACGAGTTGAGAACGATGGGTATACCTGTTGTGAATTACACGCCCTCGCGTGGAAGGGATAAGCATACGAGGATGCACATGGTTGCACCCATATTTGAGTCAGGAATAGTGTGGGCTCCTGAAAAGAAATTTTCGGAAGAGGTTATAGATGAGTGTGCGGCGTTTCCGAATGGAGAGCATGATGACTTCTGTGACAGCATGTCCATGGCACTTATTAGATATCGTAAAGGGGGTTTTCTTCGTCTTGACAGTGACGAAGAAGAGGACGACTCTACGTTTCTCCCACATTCTAAGCAATATTATTAGGGGTTATGCTTAATGGTTGGTATAGTTAATTTTGCAAAGGACGTTGTTGCGACGTGTTGGAAACATGTGAAAAACTTTATATTTTTTATTGAGCGTGTTCTTTGGAAGTCGCAAAGGTTTCTGATGCGTCTTGTGCAGAGCAAGAAGTAGGTGAGTATATGGACCCAATCACAATTGGCTTGGCTATCGCCGGAGCTAAGAAGCTATTGGAGACGGCCACTGATATAAAAGATATTGCTGCCTCAATAGAGCAACTCTTCAGTCACACAGAAAAAGCTGCAAAGGCAGCAAAGAAAGCTGAAGGCGACACCAGTATAAAGTCAGTTGTTACTGATGTCATTGAAGATCGTAACAATCAAGCTAGAATGCGTAATCTAGAGATAGATATTGATAATAAGTTTGGCTTTGGGACATGGGCAGCGATTAAAGAAGAACGCACACGGCGTTTAAAAGTTGCTGAGGAAAACAAGGTTAAAGCAGCTAAGGCTCTAAAAGAGAAACAACAGGCAGATAAAGAATTTTGGGATCGAGTTACGTACTGGCTGGGTGAGTTTGGAAAACTACTCGCTATCATTGCCCTAGCAGGTGGCGCAGGTTATATTATTTGGATTAACCGTTGTGTAGACGGAGCTTGTTAGGTGCTTTACGAAATTGGGGTGTACAACAAGCGCGTAAGGGACACAATTAGGGGCGGTGATGATTGGAATAATAACTTTGGCATTTCTGATGCGTTTGAAGAAGTGAACTACTTTGAGTTTCAAGCTGCATCTATTGAAGAAGTTGAAAGAAGAGTAGAGAGAGACTTTCCAAGTGCTTTGGGGTATGTGCTAGATTACATACGATCAATTAAGACGGAGACCTAACATGGAGCTGACGAGTTCACACGCTATTCAAGGTGTCATACTTTTAGCAACCATTGCTGGCGGATACGCCGTGGTAAAATCTAATTTAACCAGGGTGATGGAAGACTTAGAGCTCTTTCACAAGAACTTTGACAAATACAAGAGTAACTTTGATTCTCGCTTGGACGATGCTGAGAGTCAGAGGGCCGTGTTTAGTAGTCAGATAGACGTACTCAAAGAAATTAATTCCGTTTCAGCATTAGAAAGTCGCAATCGTGAGACGGCTACTATACAAGCAGAGCTTAAAGTATTGAAAGCCCTGACCGAGCATCTTGTTCACATGCACAATTCTAAACATCCTAGACAGGAATAATAAAATGTTCTGGAAAACAATAGTTGCCCGTAAGTTTGCTAGTTTTATTGCTAACCTTGATGATTACCTTTGGCGGAAAATTTGGGGGACTAGATGATATGATAGGCTTATTAAGTGCTGTTTTACCTAGCGTTATGGAAGTAGCTGGACGGTTCCTACCCGAAGATAAGGAAAAAAGAGCCGCTGCAGAGCGTGAGATAGAAGCTCAACTTACAATGCACTTGGCAAAAATAGATTTAGCTCAACTAGACATAAACAAGACTGAAGCGGCTCATCGTTCTATTTTCGTAGCCGGGTGGCGGCCATTTATCGGCTGGTCCATGGGAATTGCAATGACGTGGACCTACGTTGTGATGCCAATAGCACAATTTATATTGGCACAGACGGGTCACCTTGTTGATTTACCGGCCTTGGACATGAGCGAAATGATGCCTGTTTTAATGGGATTGCTCGGATTGGGCGGACTCAGATCTTTTGAAAAATATAAGAAAGTGAGTAAGTAATGGCGAAGGAACCTGTTTCTCTAATTGAACCCTCAATGCCTTCTCAAGGAATGCCTTTAGGTGGTACAGACGAAGAAATTGACATTGAGGAGATTGAAGTTGAGGAAAATGAAGATCCAACCGAAATTATCGAAGAGGAAGATGGTTCCGTAGTTCTTAATTTTGAGAAGATTGTATCAGAGGAACTTCAAGCTGAACAAGATGCTAACTTGGCCGAGGTTATGGATGAGCGGGATCTAATGGATATTTCCTCAGAGCTTGTTAGTTACTACGAGGACGATAAAAGTGGTCGTCAGGAGTGGGAAGATGCCTACACTGAGGGCTTGGAACTTTTAGGTATTCGCTACGAACAACGTGAAGAGCCTTTTCGAGGATCAAGTGGTGTAACTCACCCTCTTATTGCTGAAGCGGTAACACAGTTTCAAGCACAGGCTTACAAAGAGCTTCTTCCTAGTTCTGGACCTGTCCGAACTCAGGTTGTTGGTGCAGCAACTCCTGAGGTGGAAGCCCAATCTCGTCGCGTTCAAGAGTTTATGAACTACCAGATAACCAATGTTATGGATGAGTATGATCCTGAGATGGATCGTTTGTTGTTTTACTTACCGTTAGCTGGAAGTGCGTTTAAGAAAGTCTACTTTGATGATATTCTTGATCGAGCGGTTTCCAGATTTGTTCCGGCTGATGATCTTTATGTTCCTTATAACGCTACCGATTTAAATTCTGCTTCTCGAATTACTCACTTGATCCGTATGAACACTAATGATGTTCGTAAGTTTCAAGCGGCTGGTTTTTATAGAGACATAGAACTTTCTCCTTATGATGATGGAGATGAAGTTAGGGAAAAAGAGCGTAGCTTGATGGGTGTTGAGAAGACAGGTGCTGATGATCAAGATTGCACCATTCTCGAAGTTCACACCGACTTAGATTTACCGGGCTTTGAACACGTAAGCCCTATTGACGGTGAGCAGACAGGAATTAAACTTCCATACATAGTCACAATAGACGAAGGAAGCTCAAAAGTTCTTTCGGTTCGCCGCAACTGGCGTGAAGGTGATGAATATTACCGTAAGGTTCAGTACTTCTCCCACTACAAGTTCCTACCAGGTTTAGGCTTCTATGGTTTTGGTCTTCTCCATATGATTGGTGGTTTAGGTCGTTCTGCAACCTCTATTATGAGGCAACTTATAGATGCTGGAACACTTGCTAATCTTCCCGCTGGTTTTAAGGCTCGTGGTATTCGCATCCGTGACGCTGATGAGCCTCTTTCTCCTGGTGAGTTTCGCGATATTGATGTTCCCGGTGGTGCTTTACGAGACAGCATTCTGCCCCTTCCGTATAAGGAACCGAGTCAGACTTTGATGGCTCTCTTGGGTTTTGTTGTTGACGCTGGACGAAGGTTCGCAGCGATTGCAGATTTGCAAGTGGGAGATGGAAATCAACAGGCTGCAGTAGGAACCACCGTGGCCTTGTTGGAGCGTGGATCAAAGGTTATGTCTGCTATCCACAAGAGATTGCATTACGCACAGAAGCAAGAATTTAAGATGTTAAGTCGTGTGTTTGCAGAATCTCTTCCGCCTATGTATCCGTATAATGTGTACGGAGGAGAGGCTACGATTAAACAGACGGATTTTGATGAAAGAGTAGATGTGATCCCAGTATCGGATCCTAATATCTTCTCAATGTCTCAGCGTTTAGCCTTGGCTCAAACTCAGCTTCAATTAGCCCAAAGTAATCCTCAGATGCACAACTTGTATGAGGCTTATCGTCGTATCTATGAAGCTATAGGTGTTCATAACATTGAGGCTTTGTTGCCAGCTCCTCAACAGGCACAACCTACTGATCCGGCTATTGAGAATGCCAAATCCATTATACAGGAAACGCTACAAGCTTTCCCAACACAGGATCATGATGCTCATATGGCAACTCACATAATCTTTATGAAAACACCTATACCAGCGTCTTCTCCTCCCGTGTTTGCGCTTCTTCAGGCTCACTTGTGTGAACACATTGCCTTTAAAGCTCGTGGTGTAGTTGATGCGGAAATGCGTTCCTCTATGGAACAATCAATGCAAACGGGACAGCAACCTCCTCAAGTTGATGTAGAATCAAAAGTTGCAGAACTTATCGCTCAATACACAGAGGAAGTCATGTCTGCCTTGATGCCTCCGCCAGAAGGTGAGGTCGATCCTCTTGTAGAGCTTCGGTCTAAGGAACTTGACATAAAGGCCTCAGATGTTCAGCGTAAGTCTCAAGAGTTTGCAGTTAAGCAAAACTTTGAAGAAGAGAAGCTACAGGATCGTAATGAGCTTGTTCGAGAGAAGATTGATTCTCAGGAAGACATTGCCCTTTTACGAGCCGAGGTTAACAGAGATCGTATTGAGCAACAGACAAAACAGGGAAATTAGTTGTGGCTATATCTCGCGCACAGACACCTAAACAGTTGACGGGTGGAAAAAAGAAGAAGAAAGACACAAGCAAACTAACAGTTCGACAGAAAGAGACTTTGAAAAAACACGCAGTTCATCACACTTCGAAACATATGAGTGAGATGAGAAAAGCCATGAGAAAGGGCCGTACCTTTACTGCAGCCCATAAGCAAGCGATGAAAAAAGTTGGCACGTAAAAAAAAATAAACTGGGAGGAAAAGAAAAGTGTTTAAAATACATCACACAACTTGGGTGTTTTCCAAAGAGTATAGTAATTATCTCAAGAAGGATAAAACAAATACTTTAGATGACGTGTCCATGCCTCGAAGGTTCAATGGTACAGTGATTAGTGACTTTGATGATTACGAACAAGACGTTATTACTAAATATCAACAAACTGTAACTGAGTAAAATTAAGGAGTTTATATTATGGCTATGAAGAAAAAAGGCGGAACTCGTAAGATGATGGGTGGCGGTGTGATGAAGAAGGGGTATGCCAAAGGCGGTGTGAAGAAGAAGGGTTTTGCTAAAGGTGGTGTGAATAAGAAGGGTTTTGCTAAAGGTGGTGTAAGGCACTTTTAATGTCATATTTACAAAGCAACATCCCGCATTTTCATTGCTGGGTGCGTAGAGAATTTACTAATAATCATGAGCGGTATCGAGGAGAATATCTTCACGCTATGGCGATTGCAGTCACTACAATTCCAGATCGTTGTTTAAGTTTTCAAGTTATTTTCACGGGTTGTGAAAGCGATGATACGGATGACGAAAATATCCATGGAGGTGCTATGTGGGCAAGGATGCCTATTACGGCTCTTGTTGCGGATACGCCTTTAGGAGATTGGCCGGATAGGATGCTGACTCATCTTGTACAGCCTTGGGATTGTAGCTCTAGAGATCATTCTGTGACAGGATATGACAGAACAAGCTCAAGCCCGTGGCTTTGTAAGATTGATGGGGATTTTTATACAGGAAAGTATATGTTTACTGTTGATTATACGGATTCACGAATTGCAGATGATCCAGCTCAACATAAACAAAGTCATGTTATTGAGCTTACAGATGCTGGGGCATGGACAGGGAACATAGTGGCGTTGCCTAATAATCGTGTTAGAACAACAAGTCCTGCTTTGTGGGAGACAGGTAAAGGTGCTCCAGACTTTAAACCAAGCCAGTGGACACATAGCGCAGAGTCAGATGGAAGTTACATGGATCCGTCAGTAACATTTGATAACTTATATAGTGATAAAAAGTAATGCTTTATGGCTAGAAAACCTTCCAAACCGATCAAACGTACAACCAGAGGTAAGGGTGCAAACTACCGCTCTACCAAAAGTGGTGCCGGTATGACGGAGAAGGGTGTTAAAGCCTATCGAAAAGCTAATCCAGGGTCTAAACTAAAAACAGCCGTCACTGGCAAAGTTAAAAAGGGAAGTGCTGCAGCTAAACGCAGAAAGAGTTATTGCGCTAGATCCTTGGGTCAGTTGAAGAAGAGTTCCGCTAAAACAAGGAGTGATCCTAATAGCCGTATTAGGCAAGCTCGTAGAAGGTGGAGGTGCTAATTATGGTTTCTAAAAAAGTTAAGAAAAAAGTTAAGAAAGTTATTAAAGGTCTTAAAAAAGCTTCTAAACTACATTCTAAACAAGCCAAATCACTTAGATCTATTGTTTCTAAAAGAAATAAAAAAGGAAATGGTTAATGTCTAAAACCAAGTCTAAGAAAGACGCTTGTTATAGTAAAGTAAAATCCCGATACAAGGTGTTTCCGTCTGCGTATGCGTCTGGAGCGATTGCAAAGTGTCGTAAAGTTGGTGCAAAGAACTGGGGTAACAGTCCGAGCAAGACAAAACGTGCTATAGGTGGAGCAGTTATGCGTGGATATCAAGGTCGTAAGGCTAAGATGTTCTAATGGCTGTTCGTAAGACAAAAAAGGGATCTGATCTTAAACGCTGGTTTAAAGAGAAGTGGGTTGACGTAAGAACTGGCAAGGCTTGTGGTAGGAAAAAGGGTGAGAAAAGAGGCACACCTTATTGCAGACCTAGCAAGCGTGTGTCTAAGAAGACCCCTAAAACGTCAAAAGAATTAACCTCGTCTGAGAAGAGGTCTAGGATTTCTCAGAAAAAGCGTTTAGGGCAACCTGCTGGCAAGCCCAGAAGAGTTAAAGCTGTTAAACGTGGTCATGGTGGTGTTATTAAGGAAGTGAGGATTTTCTAATGGCTAAAAGAGAAATGATGAATCAGATGTCTGATCAGATGGATATTCCTAAGAGGAAAGCGAGGAATCTTATGAAAAAAGCAAACACGATGAATGATATGGAAATGGGTGGCTTAAATGAAGGTCAAAGAGCTCTTCGAAAGAAAAACCCAGAAGCTGTTGCTAAAATGGAAGGTGTTTCTGTAGACAAAGTTATGGGCATGGCTGATGGCGGCATGGCTCGTGTTCAGGGAACCCCTCCTGCTCAAGTCAAGGGTTTTACTTACAATGACAACGGTGGAAGAGGAACATTCTAATGGGCGTTACACTAGTACCTAAATATAAAACTTCAA
>ENA-ORXF01000893-ORXF01000893.1-marine-metagenome-genome-assembly--contig:-NODE-893-length-20278-cov-11.556903_pt1 | contig 20278 bp, 12 predicted proteins | sample MGYA00237864_ERZ511476 | MGnify/ENA primary metagenome ERZ511476 (study PRJEB26306, sample SAMN06343908) | marine metagenome | isolation source: coastal waters | place: Atlantic Ocean: West Antarctic...
GCCAGATGCTAGAGCTTTCAAAACCACAAAGGTGGATGATATAAGTTCGGACAAACAAAAAGTCGAGGAATTATTAACGACCATAAGAAAAATTACAGGGAAAGAGAATATCATTTTTATTGTAGATGAAGTTGGTCAATATATTGCTGCTAAAGACAGTTTAATCCTTTCGCTGCAAGGTACTCTTGAGAATTTAAAAAATATAGGAAGAGGAAAAGCTTGGTTGTTGGCTACGGCGCAACAGACACTAACAGAAGACAATCCTAATGCAAGGCTGAATTCAGATAAATTATACAAACTAAATGCACGATTCCCTGTAAAAGCAGAAATTGAAGCGTCTGACATTAAAGAGATTTGTACGCAACGTTTATTAGGGAAATCAAATGCTGCCGCTTCTGAATTAAAAAGCCTTTATACAAAGCATGGCGAAAAACTACGTCACTTTACAAAGTTAGAACAATGCGATAGAACCATGTATGTGAAGGCATCTATGGATGAAAAGAATTTTATCGATTTATACCCATTCCTGCCTCAACATTTTGAAATTATTATAGCACTACTAGGTAGACTTGCTAAAATAACAGGAGGTGTAGGTCTGCGTTCTGCAATTAAAGTGATACAAGATATTTTAACCGATAATCTAAATTCTGAAGAGGAAGCTTTTGCAGAATTTGAAACGGGCAAGCTAGCTAGTATGTATCACATTTATGATGTGTTAAAGTCTGATATTAGAAAAGCATACAGCCACGTAGTTGCTGCTGTTGACAAAGTGGTAAATTATTACGGAGAAACTAGCGAGCAAGCAAAAGTGGCGAAGTCCATTGGATTGTTGCAGCTTTTAGAGGACTTGTTTTTGTCTTCAAAAAATGTAGCAGCTTTAATGCTTACCAATATAGGCTCAGAGTCTAATGAAAAAGAGGTTTTGACAATAATTGAAGAGATCAAATCCATGCCAGGAAATACGCTTCAAGAGATTGATGGGGAATTGCGATTTATGACAGACGCCATCATTAATATTGAAAATGAAAAGGCTAAAATCATACCTCAAGGTGGAGATAAAAGAAAAGTATACGAGAATATCATAAAGGATATTTTCTCGCCAGTACCTTCTGCCAGGTTGCAAAATACCAAAACAGTAAAAAGTGGGATTAACCTTAATTTGGACATGCGGGTTTTTAAACTACTGGAGCCAAATGAAGAAATTCAACTGGAGACTACTTTTGTTCAAGAAAATGAATATGCGAGTAGATTAAATGAATTAATTAGAGATAGTACAGAGTCAGCAAAGCAATCTAGATTTTATTTATTAGGAAAACTAGAAAAAAATATTGAAGACGATATTATAGAAATTGTAAAATGCGAAGAGATATCGAATAAGCGATTGAACGATAAGGAAATAAACGACTATTTAAATGGTCAAAAACAATCGGCGCAATTGTTAAGGAATAACGTTCGTCGTTCTATTATACAGGCTTTTGAGAAAGGAGAATTAATATTTAGAGGAGCTGCTACACCTGTAAAATCGCAGGCTTCTAATTTACGTGAGGCGGTTAATTCCAAATTGAGAAGTATTGCTGAAAAGGTATTTGATAAATATAGCCAAGCTCCTTTAATGATCTCTGGCTCTGATGCTGAAAAGTTATTAAAATTCAATGACTTGAGATCACTTCCTGCATCTTTAAATCACTTTGACATTGTAAAAACTGATGGAAGTATCAACCTTAGTTTTGATGCAATTGTTTCCATACAAGAATTTATTGATAGAGAAGGTCAAGTTGAAGGTAGAAAATTATTGGAAGTTTTTGATACTGCTAGATACGGTTGGAGTAAAGACACCACGCGTTTTTTAATTTCTTTAATGTTTATCGCATCAGATATTAAATTAAGAATAAGCGGTGAGGATATTAAAGTGCTTGGCCCTAAAGCTATAGAAGCTTTAAAAAATGCAAATGGATTTAATAAAATTGGTATTTCACGTTACGACAAGGGAGACCGACCTTCTATGGAGATGTTATCATTATCGGTGAAGCGATTGGCCGAGTTAACAGGCGAGAATATTGCGCCTTTACAAGATAAAATAGCAGCAGTAGTAAGACGTCATTTTCCATCGTTCCAGACAAAATACTCTGCAGTTAAAACCGAGTTAGATAATTTAAATTTAAAGGGAGTACAGCGAGCAAATGATGTGCAAGATGGTATTGAAGAGGTGCTGAAAGGCGAAGGGTCTGATGCTGCATTTAGATTGGGAAAACCTGATTCAGACCTATATGATAATCTCATCTGGATTAAAGAAGTACATCAAACTTTTGAAAAAGGTGTTAAAAAAGATTTTAACAAAGCCATAGAGCTTCAAAAGGCGATTTCAGATTTACCAGATTCTGACATTCCTAAAGAGCTAAAAGACGCAACACAGAACGACTTTGAAATGGTAAACGATGTGATGAAGAGTGAAGATTTTGTGAGCAAAATCCCTGATTTAAAAGATGCCGTTTCAAATATTGAAAATTTAATCTCTGATTATTGTGGGAAACTACTCAACGCAGAAAACACAACGATTAAAGGTGAAATAGAAAAAGTAAAAACTAATTCTAAATGGAATCGTTTAGAGATTCAACAACAAGAGGAATTAACGAATAGGCTGGATGGTTTAATTATTGAAGACAAGCAAGGCATAGAAGGTATTAAGGGTATTTTTAAAGCCACGTATGCAGTGAGTAGCACCCTTCGATCTGTAAACGAGCAAGTTGAGGAATATAATAAGGCTACACCGAAGCCAATCCCTGGTAAAAATTCAAGAACAGTAAACTTGTCAGCATTGCCAAAGCAAATAAAAACGGTAGCGGATTTGGAAACTATTATCCTAAAGTTAACCGAACTAAAAGGCGAATTAAAAGCGGACGAAACAATAGAATTAAACTGGTAATATGGCATTAACGCAAGGAGCAACAAATAAAATAAAATCCTTTGTTCAATCAGTTAAAAAATTACTGATGAATGAATTTACTGCACAAATACAGCAGTATTATGGCATTCGTCCAGATGGTAGTTATTTAATGGTAGAAGAGCTGGCTACAAAAGACGGTGCTATTATACAAACAGCTAGGTTGTTAAGAGAGCGCCTTAGTTATTTAGAGGGTACAATTGCTGGTAGCAATAAGAAGGAAGAGGCTGTAGAACAATTAGTGCGAGAACAGGCTTTTACCATCTTGAATCGATTTGCTGCTTTAAGAATGGCCGAAGAGCGTAACATTATCCCTGAAACCATTAAAAAAGGGTATAATTCAGAAGGTTTTCAGGTGTTTGACCAGTTAAGTGGAGGTGCGCAAACCGCTGAACAATTTGTGCGTTATACTTGGTTTTTAAAAGCGATGTTCGATGAATTAGCTATTGATTTACCAGCCGTTTTTGATCGGTTTTCCCCCTATGCCTTATTATTTCCCTCAGAAAAAGTAATGCTAGAGTTGTTAGACATTATTGATGACGAGGATTTAAGTATCTATAGAGAAGAAGGTCAACAACCTATGAATCTATGGGAAGAAGATGAAACTATTGGATGGGTATATCAATATTATAACAGCCGTGAAGAAATAAGCGCGATGCGGGAAGCTTCGGGTGCGCCAAGAAATAGCCGTGAATTGGCAGTAAGAAACCAATTCTTTACGCCACGATATGTGGTGCAATTTCTAGTAGATAATAGCCTAGGAAGACAATGGTTTGAAATGACCAATGGACAGACAGATTTGATAGATTCCTGCCAATACATGGTAAAGCGGGAGCATGAAATATTTTTAGAAAAAGGCGAAGCAATTCCTGATACCATAATTGAAGGCGCCAATTATATTGAATACAGGGCATTAAAAGACCCAAGAGACATATTAATGTTAGATCCTGCTTGCGGCTCTATGCACTTTGGCCTGTATTGTTTCGATTTGTTTGAACAAATTTATATAGAAGCCTGGGACAACCATCCTGAATTGATGACAGATTTACGTGATAAATACTTGCGTGAGGATTATATTAAAAGAATCCCTGGATATATTTTAATGTATAATATTCATGGGGTAGATATTGACCCACGGGCCATACAGATTGCTGGTTTAAGTTTATGGTTGCGTGCGCAAAAGAGTTATAAAAAGCTAGGATTGCAACCAGCAGATAGACCTACGATTAAGAAGAGTAATTTGGTAGTGGCAGAACCGATGCCAGGGGATGAAAATTTACTAAGTGAATTTACTCGCAGCTTACCAGGTCCTATTAGTAAACTAGTGCGAGTTATTTGGGATAAGATGCAATTGGCAGGTGAAACAGGTTTATTGCTTAAAATAGAAGAGGAGCTTAAAAAGGAAATTGAAATAGCAAAAGAGGAATATAAACAATACAAAGGGGGTTCCACCCAAGCCTCCATATTTGGTGGCACAGAAGAGACAAAAGCGGCGGAGATGGCAGCTATTTATGGCAAAGAACAAAAAATAAACAAAGACTTTTTTGATACTGCTGAAGAGGAAGTCTTAAAAGCGCTAAAAAAGTTTGCTGAAAATGCTGAAGGTGAGCATACCTTTCAAAAATTATTGTTTGCAGAAGATACTGCAAGAGGTTTTGCTTTTATTGAGTTGTGTAGAAAACGTTATGATGTGATTGTGATGAATCCGCCTTTTGGCGCTGGATCTAATGCAACAGTAGATTATTATAAAACGAATTATTCTGATTGGGGTAAAAACATATTGTGTTGCTTCTTTTCAAGGATGAATGAGATAGTTTCTATTAGAGGGAATGTAGGGTCAATATTTGATAGAACTGTCTTAATTAAAAGTTCGTATGAAGAATTTAGATTGAATCAATTAATTGGGAAAATAAAGTCTGTGGCAGATACTGGATGGGATGTGCTTGATGCTAATGTTGAAACAACTGTATTTAATCTAGAGGAATATTCAAATTCCGGCTCTTTTATTGACTTAAGAAATTGTGATGATAAAAATAAAGCTCTTTTAAAGTCCATTAAAGAAAGAGATTTTTTAATTAGATCTTCCTTACAATTTAATAAGCTGCCGAATTCCATAATTGGATATGATTATAGTGAATTTGAAATTGATTTTTTCGCGAAAAATAAAAATATAAAAACTATTGCTAATGGTGCAAGGCAAGGTCATGCTCTTAATTCTTTTAAGCATTTTCGCCTTTGGTGGGAATCTATTAGTAGTCTGAATTGGAAAAATGCATATAAGTCAATTGAATTCTCTTCATTTTATAGTGAATGTAGAGAAATTGTTTGGTACAAAGATAATGGTAATTTTATCCGACTTGATAAATCGTTGCGGTCGTCTAATGCTAGTTTACAATTAAAAAAAGGAGTTGGCTATGGTAAAAGAGGTGAGTTTTGGGATACTCATATACTAAGACCTGAGACTGTTTTTACTCATGAGGGTCAATCGATTCCAGATTTGACATTGAATGAAATGTATCATTTAACTCTATACACTAATTCTATATTATCTCAGTATATCATAAACCTCTTCTGTGGTCAACATAAAGGAAATGGCTATGTGAACCTTTTGCCTGTTCCAAAATATAATGGTGAGCTAAATATAGGTCTAGAGGAAATAATTAAGTTAAAACAAAAATGGCTTGGTTATGATGAAACCTCTCAGGAATTTTCAAATAGATTAATCTTGGAATTAATCGATAGCGAAAATTTACCTAATTTATTTGAAGGTACTCCTGTGATATTCATACTAATTTTCCTTGATATTTCACTATGAATAAAATCCATAAAATGTATTAGAAATTCAGATGTATCATTTTGTTCAAATGAATTAAAAACTATTTTATTTTCTCTACATTTATCCATAAATACTTTAATAAAGTTCATAGTATTAATTGTATCATTATCATTTGACCATAATTTATCTTGGATACAAAACCATTCATCTAATAAAGGTGTATTATCTTTTTTATATTTAGTTACTTGTTCTTTAAATTCATCACTATTAAGGATATCTATATGTGATAAACATTGAAGGGCTGAATTCAAATAACAGGTTGCACCGTAATTAACAAATCCCTTATTACCAGCAGACATCTTTAATAAAATACTTGTTTATTATTTAAGTATTAACCTTATTATCACATCCACAATCTTCTATTTCTTTATTCATTCTATAGAATAAAATACTAAATAACACAACTAGTAGTAACGCTAAAATAACAATAATTGAAATAGTTCTACAATCACATAGTAAGTTCATTATATATATATATATATATTTTTTTTATAAATATAATATATATGCAAGAAACATCCAACCCTGTATCACCAACAACAGTATTGGAAGCACCAATAGAAGGATCAGGAACACAGGGACTGGGACCAGCAGCATTTGAAGCATCAATGGAAGCATCAATGGAAGAACCAGAACAAGAAGAATATTTACAAAGAAAAATCATCGTCCTAACACTAATTAATGAAATGAAATTAGATTTAAAAAAGGATAACGAAGACTTAACGAAAACACGCAGTTACGATATGTTGTTGGAACTTTCAGCTCGAGACACTTACAAATCTTTAGTCGAATTTATATATGATACGGGGAAGAATCCCAACACACTTTATCAGGAACTGAAGAAGAAGTCAAATAATGATACCGACTATAAGGGGGCACTTGATATTTTTCAGAAGTTAATTCGAAAGGGTGCTGTTGATAAGTTCAGCTATAGGGGCATATATGAACTTTATAAAAAGTCAATAGTAAAAAGTAATGATATAGAAACGCTACTAAGAAGATTTAATAAAGTTATTAAACTTGACTTCTACACCGAAACTATAAAATCTGGTCAGAATTTTTACCATGCAATAGAAAAGCTTGAGACAGAAATTACAACATATCTTGACGGGAAAAAAACTCTGCAACGTATGGTTGAGACCATACGGGCAAAGGTTAAACAATTGAACACTGAAGAAATACCTGGTAAATCATCCCAACAACAAAAAGAAGAAAAAGGTATAGATGATGATATGAAAAAAATATCCGCATTAATATTTAAACTGGGACCATTACCCGAACAGGGACCATCACCAGAAATGGTCGCTCTGCGATCTACACATAACAGAGAAGAATTTGAAAACGTAGTAAGAAAATGGACATTAGATAAGAGTGATTTATATTATGACATATTACCCAAAATAGGAATTGACAGGATGCGAAACAGTGAATCCCTTGATTTATATCATGGTAGAAATCTTGAAAAAATTCATACTGAATTTAGTGATCATAATGGAAAACTAATCCGTTTTACATATCCTAATTCTACAGAACTCTATGAAAGAATATGTCCACAAGCAGACCCTATAGATAGAAAATTTTTATACAGATACAGATATAAAGATAATGTTGATTGTAAAGACGTCTTTTCGAAAACCAATATGTCTGCCGATCTACCCAACACTATCATCAACTCTCGTCGCACGCCAAAAATACTTACAAGCATTCTAGGCGCAGTCTCAGATATCGACAATAAATTTAGCGGTGGTGCTGAACCTAATAGTTTTTATGGTAATAAAGAAATGACTGGGGGGGATCAAGCGGCGGTAATCCGAGATGATGAAAAAAAGACCGAAGAGTTAGCATTGGTAATTTACGAAGCGGTGGGAGGGGTGGACAAGTTAGTTAAAGAGCGTGAAGAGGCTTTAATAATCGCTGAGAAATTAATAGGCAATCAGCAGCAGCAGCAGCAGCTGCTGCTGCAGCAGCAGCAGCACGGTACGCTTGGGCAAAACAAAATTAGGGACGTTGTGACAGAAAATACGACGTCAAAAACAAAACTTTTTTCCAAAAACTTTTCGTTACCGGATTTGGGTACGGAACACTGGCGCGAAATAAATTTTGCGAAAAAAACTTTAATATTACACTATTTCCTAGATATAGGAGCATCAAAACAAGAGTTCGAACGGGTAAAAACAAAAATAAAAGAAGCTTTACAAACTAAAAAAACCGAACGAAAACAAACATTTTTAGGTAACACTATAAGCAATACAGGTAATGGTACAGGTAATAGTAATAGTAATAGTAATAGTAATAGTAATAGTGATATTACAGGTAATGGATATGGGTCATTACAAGATGTTAATAGACGTAATTTTAACGGTGATAGTTTTACTGGTGACAGTTTTACTGGTGACAGTTTTACTGGGGAGGGACTTACAAATGCTCAACAATCCACACAAGAACAAATACAAGCAGACACAGATAATATTACAAGTTTAGGTAATCTACAACCAGTCAATGCATTAAATCCTTATAATGTAGCAGGTACACCTTTACTTGAATATAAGGGTTCTGAAGGTTCTGAAGGTTCTGAAGATAATGTGGTTCATCCATTTTACCCCTATATAATTGAAGGATCAAATATTGATTTAAATAATGTGAATAAGGTTATTAATAATTTGGTTGGTTTATATGTAAAGAATTATTTAAAAAAGAAAATGGAACTAAACCATGAAAGTGAAGAACAAGAATATTCATTAATAGAACATGTATCAGGTAAAATAAAAGATTCATCAAACGATGGATTAAAATATAAACCTAAAAAACACGTGAGGGACACAGATTCAAAACAAAAAAAAACTGATATTAAAAAGAAAAAGAAAAACATACGTTATAAATTTTATTAAATAAATAAATAATATAAATATATAGATAATATATATATGCCGAAGAATTTAAAAGGTGGTAATAGGATAAATGAATTAATATCACAATTATTTTCTAAAGAAAAAATAGATTATTTACCATTATCTAGTGTTTTTATAAATGATATATCACATAAATATGTTAATATGATTAATTTAATAGAATTCAAAAATATGATAGATAATAATAAAAATTTTCAAAATTCAAAAATACTTATGAACATATATAATAATAAGAAAATTATCCCGTTGAATGAAATATATAATAATTTGGAATTAACTATGTTAAATACATCATTGGAAGATAATGTAAAGATATTATTTCAATATATAATGGATTATAATGTTGGTAAATTTGTAAAGAAAAATACAGATTTATACTCTGTAATAACATGTAATGAAGAATACGATGATTCATATGAAACTGAAATAAATATTACATTATTAAATAAAATGTTTGATATAAGAGATTTAGACGAAATTATAAATAAATCCAAAGATTCTTTATTAATAGATAAGACTTTCAAAGATTTAGTAAAATCAAAGCTTCAAAAATGTTCTGAAAAACCATATAACATTTTTGATATTTTTACTGGTGAAATATCTTTTGATAGTAATAATAAATGTGCTATACCTAATGATAAATTATTGAAATTAAATGGACAGAACGTATTATTTTTATCTGAAAATATTAATAATCTATCATATGGTGATAAAATGAAATTATTAATATTATTTGAACATAGACTAACATTATTGTCAAAATATTTTTCATTAGAAGTATTAAGAAGAAAAAACGTAAAAAAATCAATTATTAATAATCTGTTAAATAAAATAGTACTATTAGATATTTCAAAAAATAGACGAATACTTACAAAAGATTTAAAATTGAATAATAAAATAGATATGTCTAGTAATGTTGTGTCCAGTAATACTATGTCCGGTGGAGGACCGTTAGATACCATTGAAGGACAACCAGAAGCACCAGTAGCACCAGTAGAAGCAGTAGCACCAGTAGAAGCAGTAGCACCAGTAGAAGCAGTAGCACCAGTAGAAGCACCAGCAGAAGCACCAGCAGAAGCAGCACCAGTAGAAGCACCAGTAGAAGCAGAAACACCAGCACCAGTAGAAGCACCAGTAGAAGCACCAGTAGAAGCAGAAGGAGCATCAGAAGAACCAGCACCGGTAGAAGCACCAGTAGAAGCATCAGTAGAAGAACCAGCACCGGTAGAAGCACCAGTAGAAGCATCAGTAGAAGAACCAGCACCAGTAGAAGCACAAGCAGAAGAACCATTAGCACCAACAGAACTACCAGTAGAACAACCAGCAGAACCATTAGAACTGGAAGATCCTAATGACGTCAAACCCCAACCATCCGAAATAAATAGTATACAAGAAGAACATACAGAAGTAGACCATTTAGATGATTTTGATTTTACAAAATCACTTAAATTAACAAATAATGATGAAGATAATAAAAATATTTATGAATTTATAATTAAGAAGGTATCTGAATTATCTTCAAATGATAAGATTATTCAAATAATAGATGAACAATTTAGAAAATTAAATATTGAGTGTGATACGACAAGTGAAAGCGAAAAATTAGTAATGGCACAGGAATGTTCTAAATTAAACGATGAAATAAAAGGTGATGAATGGTTTTCTGAGGATAAAGACAGAATGAGATTATTGAGTAAATGTCCATCTATAGGAATTAAGAGTGCAGTGAACTTAAATACACGTAAGAAAGGCAGTAGTTTTTTTTAGTTATTCATGAGAGAATTTAAAATTATCATCATTACAATAATCTTCCATTAAAGGATCAGAATCATTTAATAAAGTATCAATATTTTCGTTAATATCTTCGATATAATCATTTTGTTCATATTCTAATTCACTTAATTCTTGAATTAGTTTATCTTCGTCTAATAATAGTTCAGTAAAACCAGTACCTGCTTTGATAGTTTGTCCCATCATAATATTGCTAGAAACACCTTTAAGATTATCTTTTTCTCCGAAAACACCTGCTCTAATAAATTGAGAAGTGGTATTTTCGAATGTTGATTTAGCTAGAGGACCAACATCACCTCTAGTAACACCTTGATTATTAATAGGTGTTAAATATCCTTTATTAGTCATAACATCAACTAGTAATTCAATATGTCTACTATTAATATATTCACCTGCATCATCACAAACGGATGATATTTCTTCAATTAACACATTTCTAGCAGCTTCAATACCTAAACATTCATATATTTCTAAAATATTATTCGATGTAGTATTAATATAATTAACATATTTAGAATTAAAGATTTCATATAAATTGATACCATCAGTTTCAATAATAAATTCTTGTTCTGGTTTACCTTGATTCATTTCTTTATGTTCTGTAACAATCAAATTATTAATACCTTTGATTCCCTTAATGACAACATTATTAAGTAGGTCGTCCATGATGTTTTTAAAGGTAGAAATAATATTTGTTTGATCGTATAAACCGTTTTCTTTAACAGATCCATCTTCAACACCATTGATTAAAATTCTAGCAATTAATTCTTTGGAATTATCATCTGATAAATAATAGTTAATATTATCGTTATTTTCGTATTTCATGAATGCTAAATAAATATCATCCATAATAATATTGTTCTCCATCATAATATGTTTATCAAATATAAATCTAATAATCCAGGGACATTTTTTCTCAAAATCAATTTCTTGAATTTCTGTGAATTCTTGGAATATTTTTAACATTTCTTTATCTTCTTCAATTTTAGTTTCAAAATTATTACCAGGATCAAAATAGATTTGATTATTTTTCACAATATTTTTAAGAACAATATATTCTAATTTATTTTTAACATAAGTTGATCTATTTCTATCATGATTGAATTCGTCTTTTAAGAATATTTTTGCTGAAGGTGATTTCATATTTTTACTAAGGTGTAATAATTCTGTTAAACGTGGGATACCTCTTGTTACATTAGATTTAGCAGAAACACCAGCAAAATGGAAAGTGTTTAATGTCATTTGTGTAGCTGGTTCTCCGATACTTTGTGCAGCAACAATACCAACCATTTCACCAGGTGAAATCATTGCTTTTTGAAATAATGTACAAATATTATCATAAATGATATCATATTCGAATTCTTGAATTTTGAATTCAGATATGAGTATTTTAGGATTAAGATGAATATCAATCAATATATGTATGATAACATTATTTTTACAAGTATTAGTAACAAATATTTGTTCTTTTAATTCATTATTTCTTTTAATGATCTTTAGTGGGGACATATTAGATAAGATATCTTTATCTTTTTGTAGGCAAGTATTTTTACATATTCTGTTAATATCAATAGGATAATTAACATTATTAGAGAAACCATTAAGATAAGACTTATGTGAAAGTATTTGTTCAAAATTAGCGAGTAATTCTTTATTATATGTTTTAACTTTAATCATATCTTGGTATGTGTCGTCATCCATAATATCAGACCAATTAGTTTGTTCAGATAACAGGAATTTCTTACATAATCCATCAGTGTCTAATTTATTAATAATAAGACTTTGTGATTCAATATATATAGAGTCCATTCCATCCTCACCATAAATGAATTGATAAATACATTCATTACTATTTCTAACTGATAAATCATTAGCAACATGTAGGTCTTCCATTGATTTAATTAATTTTCTTTGGATATAACCAGTAGATGCAGTTTTACATGCTGTATCAATAAGACCTTCTCGTCCAGACATAGCATGAAAGAAGAATTCTTGTGGGGTTTGACCACTAATAAATGAATTTTCTACAAATCCTCTTGCCTCAGAAGAGTCATCATATTTATAATAGTGAGGTAAAGTCCTATCATTAAAACCATTAGGAATACGTTGTCCATCGATATTTTGTTGTCCTAAACATGAAACCATTTGACCAATATTTAGTTCTTTACCTTTCGATCCAGAATTAACCATATTGATAGCACGATTCTTTTGATCGAGTGTTTCTAATCCCTTATTACCAGTTTTCTTTAAAATACCATTAAGAATACCATTTACTTTAGCTTCAAAATACATATCATTACTTTGTCCAGAATAATTTTCGAAAATATTCAAATGAATTTCTTGCATAATTTCATCAATCTGACTTTTTTCATCAATAATCTTTTTAATTTCGCCTTTTATTTTATTATCAGCAATAATATCACCAATACCAACCGAAAATCCCTCAACAAGTAGGAAATATGATACAATTTTCTGTAAATCATTAATAAATTCAGCAGCCATATGGGGACCACAATCATTATTAATAGTGTGAATTAATCCTTTAGACGTTTTAGTAAATGTTCCTTTATCAAATGATCCTGATTTAATTTTACCATTAATAATCACAACTTTATTTAATTTATCATTAAAACTATCATCTGTATTGTTATCATAACTTGAGTTATTTATTTCAACATTTAAATTTGGAGGTAAGATATATGATAATACATCTCTACCTGACCATAATTCAATATCTTTACTACCGCTAATATTAATAGTTTTAGTTGCATCAGGTAGAATACCATTATATGTTGATAGGTCACAAATAATGTTCATTAATTGATTTTTATTAAGATATGTTGTAGAATCAATAAATTCATTATCACCTGATAATGATTTATTGATTTCATAAATATTAGTATTTTCAGAATAATGATATCCGTTATATTCGATTGGATTAATTTTCTCTGATTTAGTAAATTTATTGATACCTAATAATGTGTCTTGAACCACAGTGATTAATGGTTTGTTTTCACGAGGAGATATAATCTGATAAATTACTGATACAAGGTTACGTAATTCACAAACAGCAGCGATAGATTGTGGGACATGCATATTCATTTCATCTCCATCAAAATCAGCATTATATGGTGGGGTAACACTTACATTTAATCTGAAAGTGTCTCCATCCATTACTTTAACACGATGAGCCATCATACTCATTTTATGAAGTGATGGTTGCCGATTAAATAATACATAATCTCCATTCATTAGTGTCCTATTAACAATATCACCATTTTCAAGGATAATATCTTTAAAATTATGACTATTGATTGTAATTTTAATACTGCTTTTTTGAATACTTTTAATACATGGCCAAGTATTATATCCTTGTTGTAATAATTGATTTAATGCATTAATATTAATATTATTAACTACTTCTGGATATGTAAGATTAGAAGCTATTTTTGTTGGGACACCTAATTCATCTAAATCAATATTAGGATCTGGTGTGATAACACTTCTAGCAGAGAAATCAACACGTTTTCCCATAAGATTATTACGAATACGACCCTCTTTACCTTTAAGACGTTGTCTAATGGATTTAAGTGGTCTTCCTGATCTATGAGCGCTAGGTTTAACCCCGCTCGATAATTCATTATCTATTAATGTTGCTATATGATATTGAAGCACCTGTGTCCAACTATCAATATCATCTATCTTTTCATTTTTAATTTTAGTCGCAACAATACTATTAGTTTTAATAATATCTTGTAATTTATGTGTAAGGTCATCATCCATTCGTTGAGAATTATCTTGCTTTACAGAAGGTCTGACAGATGGTGGTGGAACAGGTAATACTGAACATATTAACCATTCAGGACGACACCATAATTCTGAAAATCCTAAATATTTTATATCTTCATCTGTAATTTTCTCAAATATAGTTTTTACTTGTTCAATTTGTAATAATTGTTTCTTCATGTTATTAGAATTTTTATCCTCTAATGTCAATTTACTCCATACTGCTTGAATACCTTCCATTGGAGAAAGTTTATATTTATCTGGTTGTTTGTATCCACACCCATCTATATTTTCATCACCACACCGTTTGATCTTTTGAGATAATACATAAAATTGATCATATCTTGTTTTAGGGGGTTTCTTTAAGATATTTTTAATTAAATCATCATCTTTATTGAATAGTAGTTTTGAACAGTTCAAACAAACACATGACAATATTTTAGGAACATATTCTACTAAGTGATAATGATAAACAGGTCGAGCTAATTCAATATGCCCAAAATGTCCTGGACAACATATATTATCCTGATTACAAGTCCCACAGATTTTACCCATTTCAGTACTACCCATTCTAATATCAAATAAACCTTTCACAACTGGAACATCTTTATCATATGTTTCATGTTTAGTAATTTCTACTACTGATCTATTTCTAATCTCATCAGGACTTAGAATACTAAATTGAACACTTTTAATAGTTTTTGTTTCAGGTTCAAATGACATATATATATATATTATATTATTCTAATTTTTAAATCAAATTTTTAGATAATTTATTTAGATTTTTTTTTAGTTAATTTCTTTTTAGTTAATTTCTTTTTGGATAAAAACATTTTTACTTTATTGTAGTCTTTTACTTCTTTAAATGTAATATGATATTTGCTATTAACAACTCTATCACATTTACATAATGTTTTTTTATGATAAATTTCATCTGTCCATTTACCAATCCATACAAATTTAATACTTAATTTTTTATCGTTATATTTGATTTTTGAAAATGGAATTAGTATAAACCATTCATAATCTTTCTTACCTATATTACATTTAATAAATATATGTTTCTTTTTCTTATCAATTCTTAATGAATTATTAGTAAATTTTTTATTATTACGATATATAGTTATTTTTTTTATCATTATATTATTAATATATAATTAATATATTAAAATTTGATTTAAAAAATAGAATATATAATTAATATTATGGATAGTAATCATACTATGGTAACTCGTTCTAAGAATAACATATCATTAAATAACCCATTACCTAATCCATTACCTAATCCATTACCTCCACCAAATGTTGATGACGATTTAGATGACCATGGTAATGTTGTGGGTTTAATAGATTATAGTTATGATAAAAAGAAGAAAAATAAAAAGAAAAAACTTAGGAAAAATAGAAATAGAAATAGAAATAGAAATCCGTCTATGGAAGAAATGACTCTATCATATATGATGATGACTATGATGAAAAATATGAATAGTAATATGTTGAATACAAATATTAAACTATCTATAGATGAAATTGATGATGATGATGAATCATTAGAAGAAGAATCATTAGAAGAAGAAGAATCATTAGGGGAAGAATCATTAGAAGAAGAATTAGAAGAAGAAGAAGAAGAAGAAGAATCATTAGGTGAAGAATCTATTAATAGTAAAGATGATAATGTTAGTGATGACGATGATGACGAATGTTCTGAATATGATGAATTAGATGAACAATTTATGGAATACGAAGATAATATTGATATGGAGGATGAAGATGAAAATTTAGATTACTTTCATAAATTAGAACCAGATAAGAAAGAATTATTATTAGAAGAAATTAAGAAAGTTAGTGAAATTAATGATTTAACTATGCCTTTAAAATTTAAGATTTATAATTCAGATATGGATTTGAATACTAAAGCTATCGCAATCAGAAATGTTGAAAAATTAGGTGAAATGGATGTTTCTACTGGTGAATATTCTAAAATGGATAAATGGATTAATGGACTAATATCTATACCGTTTAATAAATATGTTACTCTACCTATTGATAATGATAACACAATTGATGAAAAAAGAGATTTCATTATTAATACTAAATCTATTTTAGATAAATCTATCTACGGTCATAATGATGCTAAAACCCATATCCTTCAAGTTATTGGTAAATGGATTAAGAATCCAACGTCTCAAGGAAATGTACTTGCATTACAAGGACCGATGGGCAATGGTAAAACTACTTTAGTAAAAGAAGGTATTTCTAAAGCTATCGGCAGACCTTTTACATTTATTGCGTTAGGCGGTCAATCAGATTCCTCCATATTCGAAGGTCATTCTTATACTTATGAAGGTTCTCATTGGGGTAGAATTATAGATATTCTTATTGAAAGCAAATGTATGAATCCAGTTATTTACTTTGATGAATTAGATAAAGTAAGCGAATCACATAAAGGTGAAGAAATTATTCATATGCTTACTCACCTGACCGATCCATCACAGAACTCTCTATTCCAAGACAATTATTACCCTGGTATCAATCTTGATTTATCTAAGGTCTTATTCATATTCTCATTCAATGATGAATCTAAAATTAATAGAATCTTAAAAGATAGAATGTATGTTATCAATACTAAAGGTTTTAATACTAAAGAGAAAATCAATATTTGTAAAGAATATGTATTTCCTGAATTATATGATACATATTTATTTAAGAAAGATGAGATCATTATTAATGATGATATTTTAGAATATGTTATTGATAAGTTCACTGATAAAGAAGAAGGTGTCAGAAATCTTAAAAGAAGTATTGAGAGTATTATTAGTAAAATCAATATTTGTTATTTGACTGGTAACGATGAAAATATTGATCTTAATTTTAAGATTAAAGATTTCAAATTACCCTATACAATCAATAGGTCTGATGTAGATAATTTCCTTAAACTTAATTCATCATCTAGCGCTCCGCCTTCACATATGTATATGTAATCAGAGATTTCATATAATGTATATGTAATTTATCTAAAATATTTTATAATAATATATAAATGATTATTGATATGGATCAAAATTTGTTTATTACTATTGTTTTTATAGTATTGTTATCAGTTATTTTATATGTTAAGAAACCGTCGGTAATGTTTGATTCTACAGGAAATTTTAAGCAGTTTGGTTCTGGATCAGGACAAACATTATATCCTATTTGGTTAGTCGTTATGATTTCTAGTATAGTTATGTATGTTTTTTTAATCACTAAATCAAATAAGTTTGTATAATTAATTAATATTTTTTTTATCATATATATGAATAAACCCAACTTAACAGATAATAAATTAGTCTCTTTTTTCTCTGATATGAATAAGAATATTCATGTTAAAGACACTATCATAATACCTAAATCTACTAATACTAATTTATTTTTTATAAATTTGATATTCGTATTTATCATTTTGATATTTGTATTCATTTTATATAGACGAAACAAATTAAAGAAATATAATCAATTATTATACGAAAACAAAATTAAAAACTTTTATAATAATATAATCAATTATTAAATGGACGATAATTATCAAACATATTTAGAATTAATTGAAAATTTCTATACAAGTAAAAATACTTATCTTACTAATAAAGATAAATATGTAAAATGTGTAGGATGTGATAAAGATAAAAAATATGTAGAAAATGAAAAAGAACTTATTTTAAGTTGTGGGGATAAAGGTAAGTGTGGTAATAAGATTGAAGTAATTTTACCTAAATACATTTATAAAGATAAAGAAATATCTTTATTAAAAAAAGAATTAGAAAAACTAATTGATTGGGAAAGTATTAGCAAATATATCAAAGTTGAACAGAAATTCTTAGATGATAATAAAGAACTTCTTGAAAAAAATAATAAACGGATTTTAGAAATTAAAGAATTATATTATAAAATTTATAAAGATAATAATGTTAAACTTATTAATGAAAAATATGAAGAAATCATACAGATTAAATCCGTTTGTCAAGAAATCCGGGAAACATTAACAGATATTACAGTATTAAGTGATCAGAAAAAAACTTTAAGAAAAGATTATATTACTAATATCTCTCATATCAATTTATTATATGAAGAAATTAGAGAAAATATTGATAATGTCAAAGAATATTATTTAGAAAGCGAACCACAAATTATAATACATGATTTAGAGTTTATAGCTGAAGACAAAGTAAAGAAGAAAAAGAAGAAAAATAAAAAAGCAAAATTAGACGATTTCAAAGTTGGTATGTTTGTAGAATTTATTAGTAAAGGTAAAGATTTTAAAGGTATTATTAATAAAATAGATCCTGAAGTAAAAACAAAATTGGTAGTTATGGTTGATAAAAAGAAACTATCAGTTCCTATATCAAAATTAAAAATAGTAGAAGAACCATCTAAAGAACCAGCTAAAGAACCATCTAAAGAACCAGTTAAAGAACCAGTTAAAGAAGAAGATAAGGAAGAAGAACCAGTTAAAGAAGAAGATAAGGAAGAAGAACCAGTTAAAGAACCAGTTAAAGAACCAGTTAAGAAAGATAAGGAAGAAGAACCAGTTAAGAAAGTTGAAAAACTAAAATTAGAAGTTTTTAAACCAGGGGTGAAAGTAACGTTTACTGTAAAGAATAAAGTATATAATGGTGTAGTTAAAGGAATAAATGAAGAAAAGAAAAAAGTTATAGTGACTGTTGGTAAGAAAGATAGTATAGTACCGCCATCTAAATTAACTATTTTAGATTAAGTTTGATAGTTTCATTGCTCTAATCATTCGGGTCATTCCAATACCACCACCATCAGATATAGTAGATTAAATTTTAAGTAATTTAATTTTATAGATATATTAATTATCGATTCAATATTGTTAATTCGAATTCAAATGAAAATTTTAATCCAGATTCATTGTTTAATTGTCGTAAATCAATTAAATCTGTATCATTATTAACTGATTCTTTATGATTATATTTTAATGATAAATTTAATTTATCTAAATTTATAGGATAAAAATAATTACCTTTCATATAAAAACTATTATAACTAACTCCACTACCATTACCATTACCATTACCATTACCATATGAATATTCATAAGGTAATCTCTTTATAATATTATATCCTTTTAAATTATTAATACAAGCTTCATTAGGTATATTATTAATAATAACATCTAAATAAATATTAGTTTGTGATCCACTTTGAGTTTTATTTATATTTTCATAAATTGCTTTATCTAATCTAAAACCTATAACATTTTTATATGTTTTATTTAATTTGAATTCACATTCATATGAACCATTGAAATTTACAAATGATAAAGATGCGTTCATATCTTCATATGATATTAATAATCTTTCTTTAGATATTTCTTTTGTGAATAATTTACTTATATCATATATTTTTGATTCATTTGTATCTTCAGATATGTTTTCTTGTTTATGTATTATTGCTTGAGTATTTATATCATAATCATCAATATGATCTATAACATTATCATTATTTATTTGAAATATATTATTCTTATCTATTTTAATTTCCTTGACATTTTCTTTATCATTATCAATGAATTCTTCTAAAAACAAATTATCCATATTAACTTATTATATTTTATTTATGATAATTAATCTTAATTTAATAAAGCAGAGAATTTAATAGTTCTATATTTCCTTGTTTTAACTCTCTTACTTTTCTTAGTGAGTTTATTCTTATTATTCTTACGTTTCTTCCTTTTTTTCTTACTTTTAGCGAATCCACTTACCATATAATATAATGTAATAAAAAAATCACATATAATAACTATATCTAGCTGGTATATTAGTAGGTGATTTTTTCTTAGATCCTTTTTTTGATTTTTTTGATTTAGATCTATGACTACTAATTTTTCTGTATGTTTTATGATTACTCTTGGATTTAGATTTTCGTTTACTTTTACTTTTACTTTTACTTTTACTTTTACTTTTACTTTTACTTTTACTTTTACTTTTACTTTTACTTTTACTTTTACTTTTA
>ENA-ORXF01000894-ORXF01000894.1-marine-metagenome-genome-assembly--contig:-NODE-894-length-20277-cov-8.500495_pt1 | contig 20277 bp, 41 predicted proteins | sample MGYA00237864_ERZ511476 | MGnify/ENA primary metagenome ERZ511476 (study PRJEB26306, sample SAMN06343908) | marine metagenome | isolation source: coastal waters | place: Atlantic Ocean: West Antarctic...
AATGCTGGTAGCAAGGTGCTTGGCAAGACTTGGACCGTTACAAGGGACTTCCATGTAAACAGTTATAATAAAGGTGTGAGCGGTGCTAAATGGCTCGGTAAAAAAGTCAAGTTCTGGTAAAACAAAGATAAGAAAAGGAGAAAATAATGTTTTTAACAATAGGACTACTTATAGGCTTCGTGCTAGGATGGTATGTCAATGAAAAACTTGAAGATATCGTTGTTGGTATTAAACTATTAAAATTCTGGAAGTAATATTATGTTCGGATCATTGAAAATTGCTATGGTAGCAATACTAATTACTGGTATTGCAGGTGCTGGAATGTATGTGATGAAATTAAGATCAGATAATGCTACCTTAAAAGCAAATCAAATTAAACTAGAGTCTGCTGTTGCAGATCAGAAACAACTTATAGAAAATCAGAAGAAAGATTTTGAAGATATACTAGACGCAAACAATAAGATGAATGTTCTAGTAACAGCTCTTAAAAATGATCTTGATGATTTAGATAAGCGATTCAATAAAAAGAATCGTGATATAGGTAAGCTTGCTATACAGAAACCTAAACCCATAGAGAGAATTATTAATAAAGGAAGTGCTAATGCTACAAGATGTATTGAAATAGCAAGTGGTGCTGAATTAACAGAAAATGAAAAGAATGCTACAAAGAAATCTGAAATCAATCCTGAATGTCCTAGTATTGCTAATCCTAAGTACGTTGCTTACTAATTGTTCAAGTGTTAAGAAGTTAAGTATCTTTAAACAAGAAGTACCAAGAGCAGAACTTAACTTAGATAAACCTACAGCATTACAATTAGAACAAATTAAATGGATTATTATTACTAGTGAGAATGCCGATGAGGTATTTGAGAAGATGAAAGAACAAGGTCTTGACCCTGTGCTATTTGGTCTCAACGACAAAGACTTTCAATTAATTGCAAAAAACTTTGCACAAATAAGAAATCAATTAAAGATTACAAATGATTTATTAGATAAATATAAAGAGTATTATGAAACACCTGTGAAAAAAAAACAACAGTAAAGGTTTCATAAATGTCAGAAGATTTAAATAAAATTCATACAAAGATAGCTCTGCTTGAAAAAGACGCCAAGACAGGTGAGCAAATTCATGCAAGACTAGAAATAGCGATAGGCAAACTATCTGATTGTGCTATAAGCATTAAGGCAATGCTGGCCACACAAGAACAGAAACTAACTAGAGCAGAACAAACAGATGATGATATCTTTATCACTTTAGAATCTCGTAGAAAAGAATGGGATAATGATCTTAAAGAACTTCACTCCAGAATAAGTAGCAATAGTAGAGAGTTAAGAGAACATCAAATACAATCGGAGAATACAATGTTAAATGAACTTCGGTCTATGAAATCACAACTATCCGAAAGAGTTGGTATATTAGAGAAGTGGAGATGGATAATCATTGGTGGCTCTATTATTATTGGATTAATGATGTCAAATCCTAGTGGAAATATATGGGATATGTTTAATTAATTGCTTGACTTTTTCATGTTTATTTGATATAATCAATATATGTCAAGTTATATAGATACCAAATATCTAAATTTATTATCTACAAGACTTCCGAAGTTTAAAAGAAAAGCAGAATACTTATTTAATTTTAGGTGTCCGCATTGTGGTGATTCTCAGAAATCACAATCAAAAGCTAGAGGTTTTGTTTATAAGAAAAAAAATGATATGTTCTTTAAATGCCATAACTGTGGTATGGGACAATCATTAGGTAATCTAATTAAATTTATTGATCCTAATCTATACAAAGAATATATATTTGAAAGATTTAAAGATGGTAAACCTACAAAAGATAAAATTGAATTTGACTTTACACCATCAAAAGAATTAAAAACAAGAACTGCTGATGAGAAGTTATTAAATGAATTAGAATCATTTGATAAATTAGTACAGACACACCCAGCAAAGCAATTTGTATTTAAAAGACTTATACCTAAAGAACATTGGAATAAGTTTTTCTTCTGTCCTAAATTTTATGAATGGACTAATACTATTGTACCTAATAAATTTACAGATTTAAGACAAGATCACCCTAGAGTTGTAATACCTTTCTATGATAGAGCAGGTAAATTCTTTGCGTTTCAAGGTAGAGCATTTGGTAAAGAACAACCAAAATATATTACAATTAAGTTTGATGAAACTAAAGAGAAGATATATGGTCTTGATAGATTAGACTTAAACAAACCTGTTATGATAACAGAAGGTCCTATTGATAGTTTATTTTTAGATAATGCTATTGCCCTTGCTGGTGCTGACGCTAATGTAAAAATACAACCTCAACAATGTACTATGATATTTGATAACGAACCTCGTAATAAAGAAATTGTAAAAAGAATGATAAGTGCTATAAACAAAAATTTTAATGTCGCAGTATGGCCAAAATCGTTGAAATACAAAGATATTAATGATATAATAATTGCTGGTAAAACATCAGCTGAAGTACAAACTCTTATAAGTAATAATACTCATTGCGGACTAACAGCACTTCAAAACATCAATAACTGGAAAAGGATCTAATGAAAACTAGCGAGATTAACGTACTTAAGCGAAATGGTCGTGGTAAAGAACTTCTTAATATTGACAAGATTCATTCCATGGTTGGTTATGCAACCGAAGGTATTACAGGAGTTAGTGCCTCTCATGTTGAGATGAATAGTGGTATACAATTTGCAGATGGAATGAGTACAGACGACATACAACAAATTTTAATCAAGTCTGCTAATGATCTAATTAGTTTAGAACACCCTAACTATCAATATGTTGCAGCTAGACTATTGTTATTTTCCCTTCGTAAAAAATTATATCGTAGATTATGGGAGCATCCAAAATTCATAGATCAAATTAAAAATTGTATTACACAAGGCGTTTACGATAAAGATATATTAACACATTATACTGAATCTGAAATTGATAGAATGGGAATGTGGATTAACCATGAACAAGATTACAAATTTACCTATGCAGGATTAAGACAAGTAATGGATAAGTATCTAGTACAAGATAGAAGTAGTGGTGAGATTTTTGAAACACCACAATTTATGTATATGATGATTTCAGCTACACTATTTGCTCAATATCCAAAAGAAACTAGATTAGAATTTGTTAGAAAATATTATGAAGCAATTAGTAAATTTAAAATTAATATTCCTACTCCCGTTATGGCAGGTGTTAGAACACCTATTAGACAATTTGCAAGTTGTGTTTTAGTTGATACTGATGATACACTACCAAGTATCTTTTCAAGTGATATGGCAATTGGTAGATATGTCGCTCAAAGAGCAGGTATAGGTATCAACGCAGGTAGAATTAGAGGTATCAATAGTAGAATTAGAGGTGGTGAAGTACAACACACAGGTGTTATTCCTTTTCTTAAAAAGTTTGAAGCAACTGTTAGATGTTGCACACAAAATGGTGTAAGAGGTGGTAGTGCAACTGTACATTTTCCTATTTGGCATCAAGAGATAGCAGACATACTTGTATTAAAAAATAATAAAGGTACAGAAGATAATAGAGTAAGAAAATTAGATTACTCAATACAGATTTCTAAATTGTTTTATGAAAGATTTATTAAGAATGAAGATATAACTTTATTTTCTCCTAATAATGTACCAGGCTTATATGAAGCATTTGGTTTACCTGAATTTGATGAACTGTATCTTAAATACGAAGCAGATAAATCTATATCTAAAAAAACAGTAGGTGCTCAAGAATTATTTATGGACTTACTAAAAGAAAGAGCAGAAACTGGTCGTATCTACATTATGAATATAGATCACTGTAATACACATAGCTCTTTTAAAGACAAAATTTATATGTCTAATCTATGTCAAGAGATTACACTACCTACAAAACCTTTACAACATATTGATGATAAAGATGGCGAGGTTGCTTTATGTATTCTTTCTGCTATCAACTTAGGTCTATTAACTGATATGGATGAATTAGAGGACTTATGTGATTTATCAGTGAGAGCACTAGATGAAATTATAGACTATCAAGAATATCCTGTTGAAGCTGCTAAGATATCTACACAGGCAAGAAGATCATTAGGTATAGGATATATAGGTCTTGCTCATTATCTTGCAAAAAATCAAGTAAGTTATGAAAGTAAATCAGCATTAAAAATTGTAGATAAAGTAACTGAAGCATTTCAATTCTTTCTATTAAAAGCAAGTAATAATCTTGCAAGAGAAAAAACTAAATGTACATGGTTTGAAAAGACTAAATATTCAGATGGTATCTTACCTATTGATACCTATAAAAAAGACGTAGATGATATCGTAAATAGAAAATACACTTACGATTGGGAACGTTTAAGAAAAGAAATTAAAGAACACGGATTAAGACACTCAACATTATCGGCACAAATGCCAAGTGAGTCTTCATCTGTTGTATCTAACGCAACTAATGGTGTCGAACCACCAAGAGATTACTTATCAGTTAAAAAGTCTAAAAAAGGTCCACTAAAACAAATAGTACCTGAATACAATAAACTTAAAAATTTTTATACATTATTATGGGATATGAAAAGTAACGAAGGATATATTAATATCATTTCTGTTATGCAAAAGTATTTCGATCAAGCAATCAGTGGTAACTGGAGTTACAATCCAGAAAACTACAAAGATGGCGAGGTGCCTCTATCGGTAATGGCACAAGATTTATTGACAACATATAAACTAGGATGGAAAACAGCTTATTATCAAAATACATATGACGCAAAATCTGAAGTAGATGAGCCTGTACACCCAGTTGGTTGGCACGATGGTGTGGAAGAAGCACCGAAGGAAATAAAAAAAGATGAAGAAGATTGCGAAGCCTGTACCATATAAGGACTTCTTAGAAGAAACGAATAAAAGACAAAAAGAACTAGATGAATCAATGAAAGAAGCATTTAGACAAAGAGATGAAAGACTAAATAAGCAAAGACAAACTGAATCAGAAAAAATGCAAGAGGAGTTAGAACCATTACCAATGTGTCCTATGTCAAACGAATGAAAACATTTAATACAAAAAAAGTAGATTGGATGAAACAACCCATGTTCTTTGGTGAAGAGCCAAATGTGCAAAGGTTTGATCAACAAAAATATCCTATATTTGAAAAATTAAATCAACAACAGTTAGGTTTCTTCTGGAGACCTGAAGAGGTTTCTTTACAGAAAGATAGAAACGATTATCAATCTCTAAGTGAAGAACAAAAACATATCTTTACATCTAATTTAAAGTATCAAACACTATTAGATAGTGTACAAGGTCGTGGCCCATGTTTAGCATTTTTACCTTATTGCAGTTTACCTGAACTAGAGTCTATGTTAGTTGCATGGGACTTCAGTGAAACAATACACAGTAGATCATACACTTACATAATGAAGAATGTATATTCAGACCCTACTGAAGTATTAGATACTATCATTGATACACCAGAAATCATGGCAAGAGCAAAAACGGTTACGGATGCTTATGATAAGTTTATAAAATATGCTAGTCTTTATTACCTAACAGGTAAAGGTGATATGAAAGAACTTAAAAGACTTCTATACCTTACAATCATTAATGTGAACATACTCGAAGGTATAAGATTCTATGTATCATTTGCTTGTTCATTTGCGTTTGGTGAACTTAAACTTATGGAAGGTAGTGCTAAAATCATATCTCTAATTGCAAGAGATGAGAATTTACATTTAGCTGTATCTCAAAATATGATTAACAACTATCGTAAAAAAGAAGGCGATAAGGAGATGTTAAAGATTATCAAAGATAACGAACAAGAAGTTTATAAGATGTATGATGAAGCAGTCCAACAAGAGAAAAATTGGGCAACATATCTATTCAAACAAGGTTCAATGATTGGTTTAAATGATAAACTATTAAATCAATATGTTGAGTTTATGGCAAATAAAAGATTAAGATCGATAGGATTACAGGCTCAATATGATCAACCAGCATCCAATAATCCATTACCTTGGACACAACACTGGTTAAATAGTCGTGGTTTACAGAATGCCCCACAAGAAACTGAAATTGAAAGTTATGTGGTTGGCGGTATCAAACAAGATGTAGAAAAAGACAGCTTTAAAGGATTCAAACTATGATAACAAAAACAATAAAATGCGAAACTTGTGCTGCTGAGTATGAAATTAAATACGATCTTTCTGAAGACGATTTTAAAAATTTGTTTTGTTCATTTTGTGGTAATCAATTTGAAGATAAAGAAGAAGAATTTGAAGCAGTAGAAGATCGTTATGAAGATTGGAATTAATGACATGGGTATACAAAGATAACGTAGTTGAAGAACTACCTAAAGATTGTGAAGCATTTGTATATTTAATAACAAATACATCTAATGGCATGATGTATGTAGGTAAGAAGTTATCTAAATTCAAAACTACTAAACAACCACTCAAAGGTAGAAAGAATAAGAGAAGAGGCACAAAAGAAAGTGACTGGAAGACCTATTGGGGATCATCAGAAAAATTAAATGCCGACATAGAGAAGCTTGGTAAAGATCAATTTACTAGACAGATACTATATTATTGTGCTAGTAGAGGTGTAGCAAGTTACCTAGAAGCAAAAGAACAGTTTGAAAGAAAAGTACTTGAAGTTGACAACTATTATAATGGCATCATAAATGTTCGTATCGGAGGTTCTAAAATTTTAAAAGAATCTTTGAAAAAGATGTTGAAAATTTAATTTGTCTAAATAGAATTATATAAATCAAAAGAAACATAATTGAATAATCATGGCCATGCCGATAAGAAAATTTATAGTTAGATTAAGAATGTGGTACGCTGATATTCGTGGACATCATGGTAAACGTTGGAATTACGAACCTGGAAATTACTATTTTGGTCGTAATAAGAACAAAACAAGAACATAATCATTAAAACCCCCCATTTTACTTACTTTTTAACGCTTGACTTTGTGCCGAAACTATGTTATAATATACCTATATTATGACAAAACAAAACAATAAAACCTTTAACGTATGTTACCTAAGAGAGTATCAAGACCCCGATCACAGATTTGAATTATTTTATTCATATGAAACAGTTTACAGAAATGTACCTGCTAAATTCAAATCTAAATTCACAAAAAAATTACTAAATAAAATTCATCATTTATGTGATACAAACTTTCAAGAAGGTTGTGTTAATTTTGCGAAGAATACAAAAATCTCAATTATTCAAGAAGATCAGTATTATCAAACATTTGCAGATGTATTTGGTGAAACAGCCAAAGGTGACAATCAGATGTTTAATGATTATGGTCAAAAATTTGATAGATATTCTTTCAGAAAAGATTTCAATCAAAAGTTGACTAAAAAATGGGTGCCAAATAAAGAAGAAAATAAGTCATATTATGCCGATTAAGTGCTTGACTTTGTGCCGAAACTATGTTACAATATACTATAAACTAAAAACAGAAAGATATACATTATGGAAATAAACAAGAAAATTATCTTTGATCAATTTAATAAATTGAAATCAAATCTAGAAAAGGCTAAATACCTAATCAACTTAAAAACCAAAAAACAAGAAAGTTCTCACTTGTTTAGAGGTATCAAAATTAAATTAAAACAATTTGATAATCTAATTAGAGAATATCAAAGTGTTGTACCTTTTGGTAAAATGCATAAAGAAATTGCTGATGCTAAAGCTGCTGAAAAATTAAAAGAAAAAACTGAAAAATCAGGTAAAAGTCAATTTAAAGAGTTGCCAAATAAATAATGAAAAAATTTATTACAACAATACTAATACTTAACTCAATTATATGGTTTGGATTATCAAGTGTCGCCAAGGCAGACACAAAAATTCAAGCAATTATAGGTCATGTCATTACACAGAAAATTCAAGGTAATGATATGGATCATAGTCAAGTATTAGATGATGAATTAAAAATGAAATTACATCAACTTACGATTGAAATGACAAGTGTAGTGTTAAAAAATATGCCAAATATATTAGACACTATATCAGCACAATTAAGATTAGAAGCTGATAAACATTACAAGTGTTCAATTCAAGATAAAAACTATAAAAACAAGGATTGTATATAATATAAATGTTGATAGACTTGACTTTATCTTTATTTTATGTTATAATAATAATATTACTACCAGTTTTTTTACTATGGATATCAAATGACTAAAAAATACAAACTACCTCAAACAGCAGTACTTCAAAAAGTAAGACTATCTTATAGAAAATTTTTAATTAAGATAGGTATCAACCCCGACAAAAAAAATCACAAATTTCAAGTATCTACACCTTGGTATGAACGGGGCGTTAAAAAATCTGCCCCTTTAGCTCATTCGGTAGAGCAGCTGATTTGTAATCAGCAGGTGGTCTGTTCGAATCGGACAAGGGGCACCACAGAATCTGAGACACAACCTGGCACAAAACCTGTTAACAACTGGCGTTTGAAAGAATCAAAGAAATTTACAATTGCACCTGCATATAACAAAGGTGCTTATCAAGTTATTACGCCTAGTAACATTAAGGACATAGGAAGATGAAAAAATTATTATTAATATTATCTTTTTTATTATTTGCTAATTGTGCAAGTCAAAAAACAAAATCTCACATGGCCGTTGGAATTGGTGCAGCTGGGGGATACGGTACTTGTAGGGCTTTATTAGAATCAGGATCAGCAATTTCAGCAGCTTGTGCTGTAGTTGGTGCAATTTATGGTACAAGTTTATTTTATAATGATGATATGAACGTACACAAGGTAGTATTTGTAGATGCTTTAAATACAAACCCAGGTAAAAGATCTCACACATCATGGGGAAGTAATTCATCTGGTAATTGGGGATCAATTACAGTTAACAGAAGTTATCTAGTTAAGGGTGTTAAATGTAGTGAATACGAATCAGTTATCAGTATTGAGAGAAGTTGGCCTATGTATAGTATAACAAGAGAAAATGAGTTTGGAGTTGCTTGTCAAATGCCAGACGGAAGATGGTATATACAATAATGTTTGACCCTTTTGAAAAACAAAGAAAATATCTTTTATGGTCATTTATATTGATAGTGTTTTTAATAGTCACAGGAATTGCAAGTGCAGAACAACCTAAAAAAGAACAAACTAAATCAGAATGGTTAAATGATAACCCTTGTATGATTAAAGTTGTTATCACAAACTTAGAAAAAGACGGAGTTGTAAAAACAACCAAAGAAGAAAAATTAATATGTAGAGATGGTTATGATGGTCCCAATTATTGGGAACTATTTGCTAATTTTTACTATTCAGGAATTACCATGCCACCTTATTGCAGGTCGTATGCTAGGCCAGATCATCCATTTAAAACACCTGGAATGATTTGTTTAGACAAAAAGGGTGTTTGGGAGAAACAATAATGACGAAACTATTAGTAATAATAGCTTGTATTGTTGTCATTACAGTACATTGGAATCAATTTAATGACAAGGTCAATGTGACCAAAATGATGGATAAAACTATCGAAGTAATAAAAGAAGGAAGTAAATAAATATATGATAAAAACAATAATGATCGCTTTACTTGCTTTGACTTTAACGAATTGTGCAAACAATACATATAAAGTTAAAAAAGAAGCGAATACGGAAGGAAGAGTGTTAAACCAAGTACCACAATGGTATGTTGATGCTAAAATAGACAAAGGATTTATCTTCAATAAAGATGCAGATAATTATGTTTATGCAGTAGGTCAAGGTAGAAGCACTGACATACAACTTGCAATCGAGAAAGCTATGATGATCGCAAAGGCTGAACTTGCTGATAAGTTAAGAGGTCAGATGAATAAAAGAACTGATCTTTATATAACAGAAATTGGTTCAGATGGCAATAAAAAGATAGTCTCTAAAATAGAAGAAACTATTGTCAACGTAGTTAAGGCTACAATGATTCAAGGTTATGAAGCTTGGGAAAAAGCAGTTTACGAAACACCAGATGGCGAATATAGAGTATATGTTGGTCTAAAAATGGGTGTTGGGGAAACTAATAAACTTGCTGAGTACATTGCTGCAAATGCTATAACAGCAGTTGATGTAGATCAATTGGCAAAAAATGCTATCCAAAAAGTTATGATTAATGATCTTGCTCCAGTAGGAACAAAATCTAATCCAGATGGTATTAAAACCACAAACTAATAACTATGGCAATAACAATATACAGCAAATCAAACTGTAACTTTTGTGATAAATCAAAGGCCTTATTAAGAGGCCTTGGATTGTCTTATGAAGAAAAAATGTTTGGTAAAGATTTTAATACACCTGAAGAACTATACGAGGCAATAGGCAAACAAGTTAGAACTATGCCACAAATACAAATAGATGATGAACTAATAGGCGGCTATAATCAATTGGTTGAATACTTTATGAATAAAGGTAAAGTTAATTTTAAAGGCGAAAAGATATAAATTGATTAAAACTAAACAATCTCCTTACGTATAAATAGTAATATGAGAAAATTTCAACAGTATATAACTGAAGGTGTCTACGACCCTTCTATATTCAAAGCTTTCTTCTTAGCAGGCGGCCCTGGTTCAGGTAAATCGTTTGTTTCTAAGAGTGCATTATCAGGTATGGGTTTAAAAGTAATCAATAGTGATAGTGCTTTTGAAAGTAGATTAAAAAAAGAAAAGATGTCGGTAGACTTCGCTGCTCATGATGAAAAAGAAATTATCAAAAGAGATAATATAAGATCAAAAGCTAAACAAGTTGCAGGTATGCAGTTAGGTATGGCACTTGAAGGTCGTCTAGGTATAATCATAGACAGTACAGCAAGAAATGTTGAAAAAACAGAAATAGAAGCAAAGAATTTAAGAATAATAGGTTACGATATTCATATGATCTTTGTAAATACTTCTTTAGAAGTTGCATTAGAAAGAAATAGAAACAGAACTAGAAAACTACCAGACGCAATTGTAATTAATAGTCATAAACAAGTACAAAAGAATTTAGGAAGATTGCAAAGAATTTTTGGTCATAGAAATTTCCTTATTGTTGATAACAATAAAGAAGGAGAAGACGTTAATCCAATGGTACATAAAAGAATTAGATCAATGATAGACAGAGCACCTACGTCATATCAAGCAGTAAAATGGATACATAGAGAACTAGATAAGAAAAGAAGAAAATAATAAATGGACAATTCTAACTTAATATTGTTTCCTATTCACAAAATAAGAAAACCTAAAACAGAATTAGCACAGAAACAAACAACAGAACAAGCTCAAAAAATAAAAGAAACTATATTTATTGATCAACTAGTAGAAGAATTTTCTTTAGACTTAATTCATGTATTGCAAGAGAACGCAATTCAAATGAAAAGCAAAGATTTTGTAAAAGATTTATCGGTTGTTATAGAGAGTATCAAAAGTTTATTAAAAAGAGACTTCGGTCAAAAACATCCAATGCAAGGTATTACCGATGCTCTTGCTGAGATAGTTACTTTACCTGATGGTAAAAAAGCTACTGATATGAATTACAATAGAGTATTTGTCAAAAAAACACCAGATAAACCCTTGACATTGAAGTAAAAAAGTGTTATAATATATTATGATTATCGTTGACATAAATCAAATAATGATCTCAAACCTTATGGTTACACTTAGTAGAGATCATATGGAATTAAGTGAAGACTTAGTACGTCACATGATACTAAATAGTCTTAGAGGCCATAATAAGAAGTTTAGAAAACAATACGGCGATATGGTTATTGCTTGTGATAGTGGTAATGTATGGAGAAAACAAGCATTTCCTAATTACAAGGCAGGTAGAAAAGCAAATAGAGAAAAGTCAGAACATGACTGGACAATGATATTTGATATGCTATCTAAAGTTAAAAGAGAAATTAAAGAATTCCTACCTTACAAGGTAGTCGAATTAGAAACAGCTGAGGCAGATGATATCATAGCTGTTCTAACAAGAAAAGTAAAAGAGAAGATACTAATACTAAGTGGTGATAAAGATTTTATACAATTACATAATGCAAGAATAAAACAATACAATCCTGTGCTTAATAAATTTGTAGGACAAGATGAAAATCCAAGTCTATATATTAGAGAGCATATACTAAAAGGTGATAGAAGCGATGGCATACCAAACGTACTATCAGACGACAATGTTTTTATTGAAGGTAGAAGACAAACACCTTTAAGTAAAAAAAAGATAGAGGCATGGTGCAACGAGTTAGTACCTACCTTTAACGAACAAGAACAGAAGAACTACGAAAGAAATAAAATATTAATAGATTTGAATTGTGTTCCTAAAGAATTAGAAGACAAGATAAATCGTGAGTTTGAAAATATTGAACCAGCAACTAGAGATAAAATACTAGGCTATTTCATAAACAAAAAACTTAAAACTTTAATTGAAGTCATTGACGAATTTTAGATTTCAAAAGAACTGTTAAGGAGAAAAAAATGGTTATAATTAGAAGAAATCCAGATGGGACTATTGCAAATCCCGATATGGTAAAACAACAATCGCAAAGTCAAAATCAAGTACATACAGAAACAGTATCACACCCAGCATTAGCAAGTAGAAGAGGAATGCAAGCACTAGCAGACTCAGGTCGAGTAGTACCTGCATTGTTTAGTGAAATTGCTAATAAGGTGAATAATGCAAAAGATAAACCTAGAAAATTAAAAGTATTGCAAGATAATGATTCAATATCTTTAAGACAAGTTTTAAAAGGTGCATTTGATCCTAATATTGAATGGTTACTACCAAAAGGACTAGATGTTCCTTACACACCAAATCCTGCTCCAATAGGAACTGACCATACTTTATTAAGTCAAGAAGCAAAAAGATTGTATCTTTTCACAAAAGGTGGAGATAATACTTTAACTGACAAGAAAAGAGAATTAATTTTTGTTCAGATGTTAGAAGGACTATCTGCTGAAGAAGCTACATTTTTATGTGCAGTTAAAGATAAAAAAGTTAACAATCAGTATAAAGGGCTTACAGCCAATCTAGTAAAAGAAGCGTTCAATTGGGACGATAATTTTATGAAAAAGAACTAAAAAACGTCACTATTGACACCCCAAAAGACCCTTATATTTCAATCTAAAGTTGATTTATAGGGGTTTTTTTATGTGGTATTTGCTTGACTTTGTGCCGAAACTGTGTTATAATATATCATATTATGAAAACAGAAAAAGAAGAAGTAAAAACAATACTAATCAAACACAATCTATTAAACTCAGACACAGAAACTATAACTGATCCCGAATCAAAAGTATATTCAGATTTATATGAATACTTTATGAGCTCAGGTGATATACCATACGGTATCGTAAAATGTAGAACTGGTGATCCAGCTGAATGGATTTCTGATAAATTAGTAGAATTACAACTAGTATAACACTAAAAAAAGGACTATAAATACATTATGAAACTAAATGCTAAACAAAAAGAAATTGTAAAACAACTTGTAAAAGGTAATGGGCAGTTTAAAACTCCACAAATACCTAAAGAAAAATTTGAAAAGAACCTAGAAGATATTGTAAGTTTATATCTAAAAGGCATATTGACCTTTCAACGAGAGTATGATGTTGATTGGGTTGGTCCATCTAACGAACATAAAGTTAAATTCAAATACTATGTTTTAACAATGGATAAAAATAAAACTATTAAAGACCTGAAAGTTATAGTTAAAGATGGTAATATTGCCTAACTACTAAAAAATTAAATGGAAATTAATATGCCTAATAAAAAAGAAAAAGAACATATACTAGATATAACTTGGTTTTATGCTAAGATAGTTTTTGCTTTAATCGTTTTTGGTTTAAGTTTATTTGCTGTCGGTACATACTATCCAAATCAAAAAACAGTTGTAAAAATTTCAAACAAAATAGATGCAGTTTATGTAAGTAGAATTAAAAAAATGGATTTACAAGAACCTGATTTTATTTATGCTACTGATATTGAATTTGTAAAAGTAATGCATAAGTGTATTAACTATATAAACTTCACTACACCTAAAAATTTAAGAGTACCTTATGAAATGATTATAGGTCAGGCTGCGTTAGAGTCTGGTTGGGGTACAAGTAGATTTGCAACAGAAGGCAATAACTTATTTGGCATTAGAACTTGGTCAAAAGATTCACCACACTTATTACTAATTGGTGTTAAAAAATGGCCTGGTTGGGGTGTAAAAGTTTTTACTAGTAAATGTAATAGTGTAAAATATTATGTTGATTTATTAAACAATCATAATGCTTATAAAGAATTTAGACAATTAAGAAAAAAAACTAAAGACCCAATTGAATTAATTAAAACACTTGATAAATTTTCTACTACAAAAGATTATGACACAAGAGTTATAAGAGTGATTGGTGAAATAAGAACACTAGAGAAAAAAAATGAATTATAAACCTTTACCAGAATCAGTTACAATTAAATCAAGCCCTATTCATGGCTTAGGATTATTTGCAGTTAAAGATATTCCTAAAAATACAGATCTAGGTATGATGCATTTAGTATTAGAGAATATGTATAATATTAAAAAACGTGAGATTATTAGAACTCCTGTTGGTGGTCATGTTAATCATTCAGAAGATCCAAATTGTGAAAGAGTAGAAGTTAAAATATATAGATGGCATCTTAAAACTATAAAAGAAGTTAAAAAAGACGAAGAACTTACACTAAAATATACAATGTATAAGGTTGACAAAACAGATTAAATGTGTTATAATATACTATGAAAACAAAAAGAAACAAGTTTGAAAGAAAATTAGATGAATACAATCACACAATGGAATTAATCAGAACGATAGTTCCTATTGCGATATTGTGTCTTCAAGTAATCATACTGATAAAACTTATATGAAAAGAAAAACAAAAAAAATAATATTAGAAAATGAAATATTAGATTTACTAGATTTCTGGCCAATGACAGTAGTTGTGCCAATAATGTTAATCTTAATTCTATTTGGTCCATTAATACTAAATTAATAATATAATGAATATATTTTACCTAGACAAAGACCCAAAAGTTTGTGCTGAAATGCATCTAGACAAACACGTTGTTAAAATGCTTATTGAGTATGCTCAGTTAATGTCAACTGCTCATAGAATGCTTGATGGTATCAAGTATATTGCTAAATCAAAGACAGGTAGAAAAGTAACCAGATTTAAACTAGAAAATACTAACGAAGAAGCAACTGTTTACAAGGCGTGTCATTTACATCACCCTAGTGCAGTATGGGTTAGAAACAATGCTTACAACTATCAATGGCTGTATCAGATGTGGTCTCATCTACATAAAGAATTTAATATAAGATACGGTAAAGATCATAAATCATATGTTGTATTAAAAGATTTGTTAAGAAACCCCCCTAAAAATATTCCCCTAAATATTCCTTTTAATCAACCCACACAAGCAATGCCTGATGATGTAAAGAATAAAGATAGTATTACTGCTTATAGAGATTACTATGTTAAATACAAGAAAGATTTTGCTACATGGAAAACAAGTATACCTGAATGGTATAGTGAGGGAATAAATAATGCCAACTTATAATTTTTACAATAAAAAAACTAAAAAAGAATATACAGACTTAATGACTATTTCAGAAATGGAAGAGTTTATTAAACAACAACATATTATACTATTACCACCTACAAGAATGAACATAGTATCAGGTGTAGGAACATTAGATGGTAAAGCTGATAGTGGTTGGAAAGAAGTGCTATCGAAAGTATCTGAAGCACACCCAGCAAGTAATTTAGCGGCACAATATCGTAAAAGAACAGTAAAAGACACACAAATTGACAAGATAATACACAAACATAGACGTAAGAAACAAGGGAAGAATGTATAAATACTAGTATGGCAGATTTTGATTTTTTAGACGGATTTGATGCTGACGGAGATTGGGGTTTTACCTCAGTTAAACAGAAACCAGCAACAGAAAGTAAGGCAGAGTCAGACGCTACAAAAGAAGTTGTCAAGGCGACAGCTGATGGTGTGGGAAAAGTTGTATCTAGTGAGATTATCAATAGACTAGAAAGTAAACTAGATAAATTATTGAGAGCAACGAATGAAACTAAAGAAACAGTTGTTGCCAAGAACGAAACAGAATTAGAAATTGCTAAGAAGCAAATGGATGATGAGTACGATTTGAGAAAAGACAATCTTGGTAAAGAATACAAAGAAGACTTTAAACAATTAGAAAAACTTATAATACCTCTACTAATTAAATTAGCAAAATCACCAGAGGCCTATATTCACTGGCCAAATAGAGCACAAGTAATTGAAGCACAATTAAAGAAAATCATTGCTATTACTCGTGGTTAACAAAAATTATCAATCATCTTAGAAGGATATCAAATGAAATTAAGCAAAAATTTTAGTTTAAAAGAGATTACTGCAAGTCAAACCGCTGAACGTAAAGGACTTAATAATAATCCTAATGACGATCAAATTACGAACTTACAAAAGTTATGTGAGAATATACTTCAACCTGTTCGAGATCATTATGCTACACCTGTAACTATTTCAAGTGGCTTTAGAGGTCCTGAATTGTGTTTAGCAATAGGATCATCAATAAATTCACAGCACACTAAAGGCCAAGCCGCTGATTTTGAAATCTTTGGAGTGCCAAATGCTGAATTAGCAGTATGGATTATTAAAAATTTAGACTATGATCAGCTAATATTGGAATTTCATAATCCAGAAGAACCTAATAGCGGTTGGATTCATTGTTCATACAAAGGTCCAACAGATAATAGAAAACAAACATTAAGAGCATTCCGTGATGAAAGCGGTAAGACTCAATATGTTGACTATAATCCCAACTGAACTCTTGGAAATGCCACACAAGCAGAGATAATTGATATGTACGCTAAAAAGGGAACATAGTGCTTTACATTTCACTGTAATAGTGATATAATTATATAATGAATAAATTAAATGAATACTTTAAAAAGAACCATAAACCTAAAAGCTTTACTCATAAACCAGTAGAGAAACAGGCAGAATTACAAACAGAAACCATAAAGGGTAAAAGATTTTATGTTTTACCTAATGGTGAAAAACTACCCTCGATAACAACTGTATTATCGGCAAGAGGTAATGAAGGTATCGCCAGATGGCGTCAATCAGTAGGTGAGCAAGTTGCGAATACTATAATGAGGAATGCAGCTAAAAGAGGCACAGCCGTACATACACTGACAGAAAACTACCTTAACAACGAAGAACTAACGCAACAAGCAGTATTACCTACAGCGCTGTTTACCATTCTAAAAAGTGAACTAGATAAGATAAATAATATAGTAATGCAAGAAGGTGCTTTATTCAGTGATAAATGGGGAGTTGCAGGTAGAGTTGATTGTATTGCAGAATATGATGGTAAGTTATCAGTAATAGATTTTAAAACATCTACTAAAGATAAAAAAGAAGAATGGGTAGAGAACTATTTTATTCAGACTTCTGCCTATTGTGAAATGTTTGAAGAACGATATGGTAAATCAATAGATCAAATTGTTATATTGATTGTAACTGAAGAAGGTTCAACACAAACATTTGTAAAAGATAAAAAGGACTACTTACCTCTACTAAAACCAGCTATAGAGGAATTTCATAAGAAGTTTCAAATTTAATGAACAAGGTATTTGAACCCTATTGTACACCTGGTGAGAACCGAAGTACTAAAACGGAAGGAAAAACAACACATGAACAAGATAGTAAAAATAATATGTGGACTTTATTTTATAATATTTTTTGTAAACGCACAAGCAGGACCAAAAGTCCTATTAAATTATCCATGGAACATTTTACAAATGCCAACATTCTGTGGTCCTATTGATGAGGTAAACGATCTTTTAAAGAGAGGCAATTATGTTGAAGTAGCAATTGCATTTGGTAGAATAGATGGAAGCCCAAAAGGTGATATTGTATATGCAGAAATGACTTATGCTTCAAAAGAAATACAAGGTCACATTATAAGAACAATTGAAACACCTGGTCAAAGTGAAAAATGTGTATTGGCTGTACTGTATGATTACATAGATGTATCAGAAAAGATAGAATCTTAAAAGAATTAGTCGTTGATTAGAAGACAATAGCTAGTAGGGACCTGGGTGCAATACCCAGCCACTCCACCATTTTAAAGCACATAGAGCTGTTACGCTATCTTTAAATGTGCTTTAAAGGGGTGGAACTAGAATCGACCATTAGGTAAAACTTCTAGGAGATTAATCGCTAACACCGTACTGTTATACAATAAATGAAAACTTTAATAGTTTCTCATTAGCAGCATAGTCTGCTAGGGGTTTGATAGTTTTCCTTGCAACAGAAAAACTATCGTAAACGCTTGACAATAAACAAGCATTATAGTATAATAGTAATATGTCATTAACCAGTGAAGATATAAAAAGAATATACAATACTAAAGGAACCAGACAAATATATAATGCTAAAAAAGCATATAATAATGCTAAATCAGATTGGGCAAAGAAGTTTTGGCATAATGTTTCTTTAAAGTTATTAAAAAAGGCAGAAAAAAATGACATTTAAAGATGGAATATTAATGTTACTAATTGGATCAATAGGATCAGTTCTATACTTTTGGTTCTATTATAAAGTAATAGAAAAACCAATTAAAAAAAAAGAAAAAGTTAAGAAATTTTGGGAAATAAAATATAAAAATTTACATTTAAAATGACAGAATTTACAAGAGGCATACAAGGAGCATTTAAACAACTAGTAACAGGATCAAGTTTTGGTCTAGCAATAACATACACAATAGGGCATATACTGATTGCTATAAATGTTGTGTACTTGATGACAGGTGCAAGTCTGTTTGAAGCAGGACTAGTAGCACTGGTCGAACCATCTATTAATGGAGTATGGTTTTACTTCTTGCATAAGATGTGGAAGAAAGTTAAAGGTATAACATAACATGGAGATAGTAATATGAGTAGTAAAACAATAGAAGATTTAAATGAGATTAAGGCTTTAGAGAATACAAACAAGTGGTTTAAAAAACAAATTGAACCTCACGATTGTGGGTGGATGCACACTACAATAGATGGTAATAAACATAGAATTAAATTTTTAAAAAAATTGATAAAAAATGAAATTAAATCAAGATAAATTAATAAGAGTATTATTTTTAATTAAAAGATGTAGAGATAAAGGTAAGATTGGCTTAGCTTTAAAACTAATAGATAAGTATGATATTACACTAATGAGTGAAGCGTACTATGATTAAATTAATATAAATGAAAGTAAAAAATAATGAGTAATATTTTAACTCCAAGTAATTTTTCTTTAATTATAGAAAACATGGTTAAAGATTTGAAAATTAGTTATATAGACGCAATATTAGAGTATTGTAAAAAAAATGATATTGATCCTAGTAATACAAGATCAATGATAAATAAAACATTAAAAGAAAAAATAACATATGAGGCACAAGGTCTTAATATGTTAAAGGAGAAGTCATCAAAACTACCGTTCTAATTAAGGAAAAAATATAATGAGTGAAAAAAGTTAAAAGTGAATGGTTTTGAAGTATATAAAATCTATCTGGCAATCAAACTTCATTTTACAAGTAAGAACCAAAGTTACGACTATCATAAACACGCTGGTCGAACAAAAGCGAAATTGGAAACTTTCACTAAAAGGAGGGATAGATATTTTTTTCACAAACTTTCTCGAGCTTATGATAACACTGATATTGTTAATTACTTTATTAGTAATTTTGTTTCTAATACTAATTTATGGATTGGTGACGTTATTGGTAGAACAGGTGATGAAACATATAAACTTTGGTCAAAGAAAATAGAAGCATTGCATTATTATTATGAACAAGATATTGATTATATACTAAATAAGATAACAAATAAATTAAGTTTTGATGATTTGTTTACATCTAAAGATGGTCAACACCCACCGATACTTAAATTTGTTTTGTCTAAAAAGATAAACTTTGAAACGTTTGCAGTATTAGATGACATATTAAAGTTTTCAAAAAGATTAAACAAAGATATAAATGAAAAAGTATTATGGCCTAAACTGTGTGACAGAATGATAAGATATAAACCTTTCTTATCATATAATATAACAAAGTACAAGATGACACTAAAGAATAAAATAAAGGATATGTAATGCCACAACTTAAATTTAATTGTTTTGTATGTAAAAAACCATCTACATATGATAAAGAAATAACTTATGTTGGTAACCTAGGATCAACACCGGTTCAACTTTGTATTCCTTGTTCTAAACATAATG
>ENA-ORXF01000895-ORXF01000895.1-marine-metagenome-genome-assembly--contig:-NODE-895-length-20266-cov-5.369211_pt1 | contig 20266 bp, 20 predicted proteins | sample MGYA00237864_ERZ511476 | MGnify/ENA primary metagenome ERZ511476 (study PRJEB26306, sample SAMN06343908) | marine metagenome | isolation source: coastal waters | place: Atlantic Ocean: West Antarctic...
AGGAATGGCTCGAAGAGAATTATTTAAGCATAAAAGAAAAATACTTGCTTAATCACGACTATATTTTCTATCCAGCTCAGTTTTGGGCTCATAAAAATCATATCTATATCTTGGAAGGGCTAAAAATTCTTAAAGAAGATTTTAATGTAAATCTATGTGCAGTATTTTCTGGATCTGACCATGGAAATCTGTCCTTTATTAAAAACTCAGCTAAAAGGCTTGGTGTTGATGAGTTAATTCATTTTATAGGCTTCGTTGATGATAATGAAATACCATTTTTATACAAACAATCGACTGCACTTGTTATGCCAACTTACTTTGGCCCAACAAATATTCCACCACTTGAGGCTAGTTTATATAAGTGTCCTGTTCTCTATTCTGATCTCCCTGGGTTGAATGTTCAAATGAGAGATAAATCATTATCGCTAGATTTAAAACAACCCAAATCCCTTGCTCTTAATTTACTTAAGGTGCTAGATTATGATAAAGATGTTGAAAGTGCTGTCACAGAGGCATATAACTCTATCAATAATTCTGACAAGTTTTTACATTGGAACAAGCTTAAGCAGATCTTCGATGATTATAAAATTGTTCAAAAAACTTGGAAAGCTTAGATTTTTAACTAATTTCATATGTTAAAATCTACTTACACTTATTAATTAGTTAAGGCACTTTATGAAAAAAGCTCTTATATCAGGCATCACAGGTCAGGATGGATCTTATTTAGCAGAACTTCTATTAGAAAAGGGTTATGAGGTTCATGGAATCAAGAGAAGAGCCTCATCTCTAAACACTCAAAGAATAGATCATATTTATGATGATCCTCACAATCAAGACCCTAGACTAATTTTACACTATGGTGATATAACTGATTCCTTAAATTTGACCAAGTTAGTTTCTAGTATTCAACCTGATGAAATATATAACTTGGCAGCCCAATCTCATGTTGCAGTTAGTTTTGAAATCCCTGAATATACAGCAAATGTAGATGCGATGGGAACATTGAGAATGCTTGAAGCAATTAGATTTGCTGGTCTTGAGAAGAAAACAAAACTTTATCAGGCTTCTACATCAGAGCTTTATGGTTTAGTGCAAGAATCACCTCAAACTGAAACGACTCCTTTTTACCCAAGATCGCCTTATGGAGTTGCTAAGCTATATGCCTTCTGGATTATTAAGAATTATAGAGAGGCATACGGTATTTTTGCTTGTAATGGAATTTTGTTCAATCATGAATCCCCAAGAAGAGGAGAGACATTCGTTACTAGAAAAATAACTAGAGGATTGGCTAATATTTTTGTTGGCCTGGAAAAATGTTTATATTTAGGAAATATGGATTCACTTAGAGATTGGGGGCATGCAAAAGATTATGTTCGAATGCAATGGATGATGCTCCAGCAAGATAAACCAGAGGACTATGTAATTGCTACAGGAGTGCAGTATAGCATTCGTGATTTTATTCATATGGCATCGAATGAGTTGGGCATTGAGGTTGAGTTTGAGGGCAAAGGAAAAGATGAGATCGGAGTTATTAAAAAAATTAATGATAAAAAAGCAACTAATTTATTAGAAGGAGATACTATTATTAGAGTTGACGAGGCATATTTTCGACCAACTGAGGTGGAGTCTCTATTAGGAGATCCATCTAAGGCAAAGAAAGAACTAGGCTGGGAGCCTAAGATATCTACTCAAGAAATGTGCTCCGAGATGGTTAGAGAGGATCTAAAGATTGCTAAATTAACTTCACACAATAAAGAGTTTTTAAACAACGATGCTTAATAATAAAGATGAATGCATATTTCTTGCTGGTCATAATGGCATGGTTGGGTCAGCTATTATAAGAAAACTTAATAAAGAAGGGTACTTCAATATCATAACTGCTAATAGGTCTGAATTAGATCTATTTAATCAACAGGATGTCCGCAGTTTTTTTACAGATCACATCATTGACACTGTAATTATCTGTGCAGCAAGGGTTGGGGGTATTTACTCTAACGCGACCTATCCCGGGGATTTTGTTTATCAGAACCTTATGATTCAATCTAATATTATTAATGCATGCCATGAAGAAGATATTAATAATATCTTATTCCTTGGATCATCGTGTATATATCCAAAAGAAGCAAAACAGCCTATTACTGAAGATCAATTACTTCAAGGTCCACTTGAAAGTACTAATCAATGGTATGCAATTGCAAAAATTGCAGGCATAAAGCTTTGTGAAGGCTATAACATTCAATTCAATAGAGATTACAGGTGTATTATGCCTACCAATCTATATGGTCCAAATGATAATTTTCATGAATTAAATGGTCATGTTATTCCTGCTCTTATAAGTAGGTTTCATAGGGCAGTGGTTGAGAAATCACCTTTTATAGAAATTTGGGGTACTGGTAAAGCAAAAAGAGAATTCCTTCATGTTGATGATTTGGCTGACGGGTGCGTGCATCTGATGAGCATAGATAAGGCTACTTTTCAAAAAAAGATACCTATTTCAAGTTCTCACATAAACGTTGGAACTGGCATTGATATTGAAATTAAAACTCTTGTTGAATTATTGGTAGAGGTTTCTGGTTTTAGTGGGGAGATTAGGTTTGACTCAACAAAACCTGATGGAACAATGAGAAAGGTATTAGATGTATCTCTGGCAAAATCATTAGATTGGACTGCAAATATTTCCTTTAATGATGGCTTGAAAGACTCATATCAATGGTATCTTGATCATTTTCCAAATGTCAAACGAAGTTAAAGAAAGTCCATTAATTTCCGTTATTACTGTTGTCTTCAATCGCAAGAATGACTTGTATGAAACACTGCAAAATATTATTTCTCAAAATCATCACTCTTATGAGATTATAGTCATTGATGGCGGCTCGACTGATGGCACACTAGATATAATAAACAAATATCAAGACCATATTAGTTATTGGGTTAGTGAGCCTGATAAAGGCATATATGATGCAATGAATAAGGGCATTGCTGCTGCAAGCGGCGAATGGTTAAACTTTATGAATGCCGGGGATAGCTATGCCTCAAATGAAATCTTCAACAATATTTTTTACAAAAACAACCATAATGCAAATTATGATCTTGTTATAGGAAATACTGATATAAATTATGGAAATTTTACTAGAAATCAACCGGTGGGTGATTTAATTAACATATGGAAAGGGGCTCAATTCATTCATCAGTCAGTATTTATCAAAAGAAGCTTTCAACTCTCAAATCTATATAATATTACCAATAAAATAAGTGGTGATTTTGAGTTCTTCTATAACTCCTATAAATCAAATGCTAATATTATATTTACGCCTTATGTAGTTTCAATATTTAGAGCTCATGGGGTCTCTGATACAAAAAGAGTCTCGGCTGTCTTTTCTAACATGATGGTAGTTCTTGGTGCAGAAGGCTTCTCTCTAAAAATACTTACATTCTATTTTATAAGTATGATTAAGCAAATTATTACTCTGATCGTCAAGAAAATATTACCTAATTCACTGATAACAAGAATTCAGTTAAAGATTTATGATCGTAAGTAATAAATACAAACTACCAAATCCTCTTTCATGGTCTCTAAATAAAAGTGCTGGCTATTTATTCATTTTTTTCTCTTTATTGCCATGGGTTAATTTTGGTTTAAATTATAGGGACTCTCAGCCATGGGCCTTGCTATTTGGCTCTATATTTCTTTTGACCTCTTTTAAAAATACTTTTTATCAAAAAGATATATTTATATTTCTACTTCCTTTAATAGCTATGTTGGTTTGGTTGCTTTTCTCAAGAAATATTCTTGATTTTGTTGCCTTGCGAGCTCTTCTTAACTACTCCACCATTTCTATTTGTTTATTCGCTTTCCTTATATTTTTTAGAAAATATGAATTTCCAATGGGATTATTTATAGGCATAAATATTACATATCTCGTTGTCGGAGTAATTCAGCTTTATATCCCTGACATAGTCTCAAGTATTGTAATCTCAAGAGGATTAGGTGATTCCGGAAGAGGGGTTACAAGTTTGGCGCCTGAGCCAACTTTTTTTGGTATCTTTTTATTCTTTATATCTTTTATTTTCTTAGTACAATCAGAATTTAAACCAAGCTATAAAATTAGTATCCTAATTTTTTTAAATATTATTGCAATTATTTTGCTTTCAAAGTCATCTACAGTCTTGCTGTTTGTGTTATTAAGCATTCCAGTAATATTAGCAACCAGACTAAGGCTCATTACTTTGATACTCATAATTTTATCATTAACAGTGATGGCTTTTATTCTTTATTATTTTCTGGAAGACACAAGAATAATGATTTTATATGAACTTTTAAGAGAGCAGGGAATAGCAAAGCTTATTTTTATTGATGCAAGTGTAAATGATAGGGTAGCCAACATCATTTACCCTATTCATGGTTTTTATCTAAATAACTTTCTTCCCTCAGGTTTCCACTCTTTTACAGAAACACACTCTTACCTTAATGACTATTATCTTGGATTTTTTAATTATGGATCCGGTTCAACCTCAATACTTTCATACTTGGGCGCATTCTTATATGAGCTAGGCTTTATGGGACTTTTTTTTCTAATATGGATTTTCGTTAGAATGCAGAATGGTACCTTTTCAACTTTCGTTGATTGCATTCTTTTTTTTATTCTGTTGAATAGTTCGATTCCTCCGTCTTTTCCATTAATTCCCCTTACAATGGCCTTGTTTATTTTAAATAATGAAAACTCTAAATCTCTGAATAATGCTTAAACAAAATATTTTAATTATAGGAAGAAATAGCTTTCTTGCATCAGGAATATATAACCAGTGTAAAAATAATCCAAATCTAAATATTACTCTTGTAGGATATTTGGATTTACCAGAGAATTATGAGGCATTTGATTGGGTTATTAATTGTGCTTTTAATAATCAGCAATACACTCATGAGATGGATATCTCAAATAATTATGATCTCAAGGTTATTAAAGCCATTAAAAATTACGATACTAAATACTTATTCTTAAGCTCAAGAGCTGTTTACGGATCCCATGAACAGCTTAAAAAACATGATGAATCTTTTGAAGCTGAAGGTTCCTTGATTACTCAATACGGTCGTAATAAATTAAATTGTGAAAAAATAATACTAGATGAGCTTCCCTCTTCCAGAGTTCTGATCTGTAGATGTGCAAATATATTTGGGATAGAGGCTGGAGAAAGATTCTTTGGTGTTGCCCAAAGATCGCTAGTAAAAAATAATGAAATTATTTTAAATATGAGTAAAAAGGTTATTAAAGACTTTTTGCCGTTACCTAGCTTTTCTGAGATTATTGAGCTACTTTTGATTAATAATATTATTGGGAAGTACAACATCGGCTCAGGTATTGAAACTAACTTAGATGAAATTTGCTCTTCTTTAATAAGAGGTTATGGCAGTGGCTCTATTATTGATTCTTCAAACCTTTATAGGGATCAGTTTGTTTTAGACATCTCTAAGCTTGAGACTGTAATAGACTTTGATATAACAAAAGAAAAAATATTATCTTATACTTATAATATTGGAAAATTATTGAAAGGAAATAATGAGCAAGTTTAATAAAATACTTATAACAGGTGCTGCTGGATTTATCGGATCTCATGTCTATGATCATTTTTCGGACATATTTCCAGATACTCAAATCAACATTCTTGACAAAATGACATATGCTGCGAATATCAAAAATATTCCATTAATTCTTGAAAAGGTAAACCATAATCTTATTGTTGGTGATTTAATTGATTTTGATATTTGTTTGAATGCTACAAAGGGAGTGGATTTAGTAATCAATCTAGCCGCGGAAAGTCATGTAGATAACTCTTTTAATAACTCTATAATTTTTTCACGTTCAAATGCTCTAGGCACACATACATTGATGGAGGCATGCAAGCAAAACAAGGTCAAACAAATAATACATGTAAGTACTGATGAGGTTTATGGTGAGAATGTTGATACAGCATTTATGGAAGAAGATAGTTTCAATCCAACCAATCCATACTCTGCCTCAAAGGCAGCAGCAGAAATGATTGTTAAAAGTTACTTCACCTCTTTTAACCTTCCGGTTATTGTTGTGAGGGCTAATAATATTTACGGTGTAAGACAATTTCCTGAAAAGATTATTCCTAAATTTACACTTAGGTGTATTGACGGGCTTGCATTGGAACTTCATGGTGATGGCTCCAATCTGAGACATTATCTTGCAGCCTCTGACTTTGCCAAAGCCTTAGAGGTATTAATTTCTAAGGGTAAAAATGGTGAGGCATATAATATTGCATCAAACTTAGAACTATCTAATGTAGAGGTGGCAAAATTAATTATTAGTCATTTTCCTGAAAAGGAAATAAAAATAGACTATGTTACAAATAGACCATTTAATGACTCTAGATATGCTGTTAATGATGATAAGTTAAGGAGTCTAGGCTGGTCTCCTGAAAGATCTCTTGTAGATGATATTCCTGAGATAATAAGTTGGTATAAGACTAATTTACATTGGTATAAATAGAGTAATAGATGCCTATATATCTTTGCGGTGTCTTCAATGGACCGCTTACAGGTCAAAAGCAAACACTGTTAGCAATTAAGGATATTCTTGAGCATAAATTTAGTCTAGAGTTATTGGATGCTCCGACTTTTAATAAGTATTTTCCATATACATGGCTTGCATACATTACCAGAACTTTATTGATAAGTTTTTTTAATAAGAAGCCTCGTACGTTTTACTTAATAATTAATAGGTCCAGAGTAAGCTTCTGGTTAAGAGATTTGCCTATCTATATTGCAGCATCTGCAACCAACTCAAAACTGATATGCCATTTGGTTGGATCAGATATTGAGTTTTTTATAAGCAAATCAAACTTTATAGAAAAATTTCTTATTAGAATATTTTTTACAAAGGTTAATGCATGGGTTCTCTTAGGAAAAGCTATGAAGATTCAAGTTGAGAATGTATACAAAGACTTAGGAATTAAAAATAAATCTTCCTGTTATCGTGACGGAGAGTTAAATGCTTTTGAGTTAAGAGGCTTTTATCCAATAGAGTCAGATAATTTTTTTGATGAATCTAAGATCAATCTAAAGATACAAAACTTTGGAAATAATATAAGAATAGGTTACATGTCAAATTTAATGGAAGAAAAGGGCATCGTAGAGTTTATTGAGTCTATGATTTTTCTCAAAGAAATTCTTGGATATGATATTAAGGTTTGGATTGCTGGAGCTTTTATTGGTAAGCCATCAGACAGGTTGAATAATGCGATAAATCTTGCTAATTCAAAAGACTATATAAAAGTACTTGGACTTGCCAAGGGAGAGTTAAAATGGAACAGCCTTCTTGATACTGATATTTTTATTTTACCTTCATATTATAAAATAGAGGCTCTCCCTTTATCTCTGGTTGAGGCAATGAGGTTTGGGTGTCTGTGTGTATCATCCTCAATAGGGGAAATTAATAATTTGCTTGAAAATGACAGGGGTATTATTATGAAAGAAGTTAGTGTGAATTCGATTACACAATCAGTAGAGGGTATATTGGCAGATAAATCGCAATCAAAGCAAATGATTAAAAATTCTCTTTTATATACTAGTCAAGAGTTCTCTTATGCAGTGTATAAAATTAAACTTTTAAAATTGATGGAGTCATTCTTAAAGAAATCAGTATAATAAAAATCAATTTATAGATTTGAGCTAGAAATTATGAAAATTACACCAATTATTTTAGCCGGAGGAAAGGGCACCAGACTCTGGCCATTATCAAGAAGAGCTTCACCAAAACAGTTTTTGAACCTAACAAGCGAACTCTCCTTGCTGCAGAATACATTATTAAGATTGGATACTTTTTCCTTTGAAGATCCTCTAATTATTTGCAATATTGATGATAAATTTACAATCAATGAGCAACTTAAGCAGATAGATAAAAAAGCAGATTTAGTTCTTGAGCCAGTTGGAAAAAATACAGCACCAGCTATAGCAATTGCAGCACTTGTGCCAAGGTGTGAAGGTGGAATTTTATTAGTTTTAGCAGCTGATCATGAAATTAAAGACATATCTAAATTTAAAATATCTATAGATCAGGCTATAAGACTAGCTGAAAATGATAGTCTAGTAACCTTTGGAATAAAGCCATCTTCGCCACACACTGGATATGGGTATATAAAAAAAGGAATTTCTATAAAAGATGGATTTAGCATTGAGTCATTTAGAGAAAAACCTGACAAAGAAACTGCGATTAAATATCTTGATTCAAAGGAATACTTATGGAATAGCGGCATGTTTGTTCTTAAATCTTCTATTTATATTAAGGAGCTAACAAAATTTGCACCAGATATTATGCGTATTTGCAGTAATCCAAATATACTAGAGAGAAAGCCTGATACCAATGAATATTTAATTGATAAAGATTTATTTTCATCATGTCCTAGCAACTCAATTGATTATGCGGTTATGGAAAAAACTGATGTGGGCACTATTGTTGAGCTGGATGCAGGGTGGAGTGATATTGGTTCATGGTCATCTTTATGGGATTATTTAGAAAAAGATAAAAATAGCAATGTGTTAATTGGCGACACTATCATTGATAATGTTTCAAATTCTTATATTAAATCTGATAACAGATTAGTAACAGTAGTTGGCTTAGATGACCTAGTTGTAGTTGATACTCAGGATGCTTTGCTAATATCATCAAGGCATAAAAGCGAAGATATTAAAGAAATTATCTCAACATTATCTTCGGAAGAAAGAGTTGAGAAGGATTTTCACCGAGAGGTTCATCGCCCTTGGGGAAAATATGATTCTATAGATAGTGGAGATGGCTTTCAGGTAAAGAGAATTACCGTAAAGCCAAAGCAAAAACTAAGTGTACAAATGCATTTTCACAGAGCTGAGCATTGGGTTGTGGTGTCAGGCCTCGGTAGAGTCCATTATGGTGAAAATTTTCGTGATTTAAAAGTTAACGAGTCAACCTATCATGATAAAGAAGTTGTTCATGCTCTTGAAAATCCAGGTGATACGCCTTTAATCTTAATAGAGGTTCAGGTTGGTGGATACCTTGGTGAGGATGATATTGTTAGGTACGAAGACATTTACGGTAGAAGTTAGTCATTAGTGAAGATATCTATAATCACAGTAACTTTTAATAGTGAGAAAACAATTAGAACTACCCTCAAATCAGTTGCCAAGCAATCCTGGCATGAGATTGAGCACATAATAATTGATGGCAGTTCATCTGACAGAACTCTTGAAATAGTAAAAGAATTTCCTCATGTTTCTTTAGTGATATCTGAAAAAGATGAGGGTATATATGATGCAATGAACAAAGGTATTAGAGAGGCAACTGGAGATGTTTTAGGTTTTCTTAATTCAGATGATTGGTTTTATAGCGACTCTATTGTTGAAGAGATTCACAATGGGTTTAATTTAAATATCGATGCCGTGTATGGAGATTTAGTTTTTGTAAATAATGAGTTGGATGCAATACCAAAAAGAATTTGGATTTCAGGGCCTTACAAGAATAAAGCTTTTTTATCAGGATGGGTTCCGCCACATCCAACATTTTATGCAAAGAAGTCTGTGTATCAGCAATATGGACTATTTAACTCTAAGCTAATGTTCGCAGCTGATTTTGATATAATGTGTAGGTTTCTAGAGAAAGAAGGTATTGTTACAAGCTATCTCCCTGGATATAAGGTCAAAATGCGCTTAGGTGGAGCTACAACTAAAAATATTACTAATATAATAAGAGGAAATATAGAGATATTTAAATCACTTCGAACAAATGGCTTAAGTCCTGGCCCATCCTTTATAATAAAAAAGATTTTATTAAAACTGAAACAACTAAATATAAGTAAATTAAATAAATGAAAAATAATATTAGTATCGTTGGTGGCTATGGTTTTGTTGGGACAAGGTTGTCAGAAGTATTGTCTTCTGGTGAGATTGATCATGGTATTTTTGATAATAAAGCTGATATAAATTCAGAGGATTACTTAGATGTTGAGCATTTAGAATCGCTAGATGCCCTAAAAAATTCATCTGTTATTATAAATTTAGCTGCAATTCACAGAGACGATATCAAGCCTGTCACCCGATATGATGACGTGAATATTGGTGGTGCCATAAATATTTGTAAATGTGCTGAAAAATTTAATATCAACACAATCATTTTTACTAGTTCTGTTGCTATATATGGGTTTGCTCCAAAAAATACTGGAGAGGATGGGGCGCCAAACTATTTTAATGACTATGGAAGAACAAAGTATGAAGCCGAGTTAATCTACAAGAAATGGCAAAAAGATGATCCGGAAAATAGATCGTTAATAATTATCAGACCAACTGTTATTTTTGGAGAGGGCAATAGGGGAAATGTTTATAATCTTCTTAATCAAATAAACAGTAAAAGATTTTTAATGATAGGCTCAGGCAATAATTTTAAATCAATGGCTTATGTTGAGAATGTAGCCTCTTTTATAAAATATTCTTTAAGCTTTAGCAAAGGAGTTCATATTTATAATTATATTGATAAGCCAGACTTTAATATGAATACCTTAATAAAAACTATAAGAAAAACCCTTTTTAATAAAGATGATATTGGTATTAGGATTCCATTATTTATAGGCATGACTATTGGTTATATTGCAGATCTTGTAACAATCATTTTTAAAAAGAAATTACCTGTTAGTAGTATACGAGTTAAAAAATTTGTAAGTGATTCAATGTTTGCAACATCTATTGATAGGACAGACTTCATTCCACCTGTTTCGTTAGAAAAAGGTCTTCAAAGTACTTTAAAATATGAATTCTTAGAAGATAACAAGGGTAAAAAGGAATTCTTAACTGAATGATAGACTTCAATGATATTAATAGTTCAGAGCCATATGCTAATTTTTGTAACCTTTATCAGCAGGCCCTTGAAAAAAATCAATCAAATATTGAAGCTATAGCAATAAGCTCATTTAATACCAGCATTAAAGAAGTAGAGTCTAGATTTGTTAATCTTAAATATATTAACAATGATGAGTGGATTTTCTTCAGTAACTACAACTCTCCAAAAGCATCACAATTTAGCGCGCATCAACAAATATCAGCTCTATTCTATTGGAGTTCTACAGGCACTCAGGTAAGAATAAAAGCAAATATATTTAAGACTGCTCAAGAATTTTCAGACGCTCACTATCTTGGAAGATCGGTAAATAAAAATGCACTTGCTCATAGCTCAAATCAATCCTCTCACGTAGAGTCTTATGATAGTGTGGTGGGTGCATATAACAGAGCATTAAGTGATGATAATTTATTATCAAAAAGACCTACTTATTGGGGAGGTTTTTCATTTAAACCTTATTATTTTGAATTTTGGCAGGGGGCTGAGCATAGATTAAATAAAAGAGATATATATAAGATAGAAAATAATGTATGGAAACACTCCATGCTTCAGCCTTAACAAAATAAAAATTTGCGAATTGGGTCAATTAGTATAGAATCATCTGCGAATCATGTTAAAAATTATTCTTATACAAGCAGCAATTAATCTTTTGCTAAACTATTAATGTTCGTTAGTCTCTTTCATTCTTTCCTATAGGTACTCCCATAGCTTCTCCAAAAAAAAATATAACACCCATTAATGAAAAAATTAGGGCTAGTGAAGTTATGCTTATAGGGTCTAACGGAGAAAAGCAAGGCCTTGTAGCTTTCTCAGTTGCATTAGAGTCAGCTAGAGTTGCTTCTCTTGATCTGGTTCAAGTATCTCCATCTGAGGCAAATCCAGTTGTTTGTAAGCTATTAGATTATGGAAAACATATCTTTGATAAGAAGAAAAGCCTATCGTCATCTAAGGTAAAAGTTAAAAGAAATACAACCAAAGAGATTAAATTTAGGCCATCAACAGATATTGGTGACTATAATATTAAATTAAAAAAGGTTAAAAGCTTTATTCTTGACGGAGATAAGACTAAAATAAGCGTCCGTTTCAGAGGTAGAGAAATACTTAATAGTGATATGGGTCTTAATTTACTAAATAGATTAAGAGATGAGTTAGAGGATATAGCTCAAGTAGATCAAGAGCCTTCCCTTGAAGGAAGACAGTTGCTAATGGTTCTATCGCCTCTAAAAAAGAAATAAATTTTAAAAGAAGAATAATATGGGCTATAAATTAAAAACACACTCAGGCGCTGCCAAACGTTTTAAGAAAACTGGTACGTCTGTAAAAAGTAAAAGTGCAAACAGAAATCATATCCTAACTAAACAGTCTACTAAAAGAAAAAGACATAACAGAGGTCTTACTAAGTTAACAGGTGTTGTACTTAAGATGGCTTCAAAACTTATAAGAAGATAAACCATGCCAAGAACTACCAAATCAGTCACTGCGAGAGCAAAGCATAAGAAAGTATTAAATGCTACTAAGGGTCATTATGGCGCAAGAAGTAGATTATTTAGAACAGCTAAGCAATCAAATATTAAATCTCTTCAGTACGCCTTTAGGGATAGAAAAAATAAGAAAAGAGCTTTTAGAGCCCTTTGGATTGCAAGGATTAATGCAGGAGCTAGAGAGCTAGGCGTTTCCTATTCTGTTTTAATCAACTCCTTAGATAAAAAAAATATCATCATAGACAGAAAAATCCTATCAGATCTCGCTATTACTGATAATTCAACTTTTGAAAAGGTTGTAAAGACTGCTATTAGCTAATATTGCTGATTACTTGAATGTCATCATCTAAGGACATCATCTTACCTGAGTTAGTAAAAGACATTGGTGCATTGCATCCCATAAACCACATGAAAGATTCTATTATGGATCTTCTTGTATCGTTTGGCTTTGAAATAGTCAATGGTCCGGAAATTGAAACTGAGAAATTTAATTTTGATATGCTCAACATTAAAAAATCTCATCCCGCCCGACAAATGCACGATACTTTTTATATCGAGAATAAATCAAATCTTTTAAGAACGCATACCTCTCCAGTTCAAATTAGAGGAATGCTCGAAAAAAAACCTCCATTAGCATTTATATCGGGCGGAAAAGTTTTCCGAAAAGATGATGATGCAACTCATCTACCAATGTTTCATCAAGTAGAGGGAATCTATGTTGATGAAAATGTAAGCTTTGCAGAACTAAAAGACTTAATTTATAAAATTATCTTTTCTCTTTTTGGGGAAGATATTGAACTTAGATTTAGGCCTTCTTATTTTCCATTTACTGAGCCTTCCGCTGAAGTTGATATCTTATCAAAGGATGGTAAATGGCTTGAGATATTGGGCTGTGGTCTAGTAAATCCAATTGTCTTAGACAATTGTAATATTGACTCAAATAAATATAGTGGATTAGCATTTGGTCTTGGTGTGGAGAGAATAGCCATGCTAAAGCATGGAGTAAAAGATATAAGAGAATTCTATAAATCTAACTTAGATTTTTTGAGTCAATTTAAATGAAAATAGCATATAGTCATTTAGTTAGGCACATTAATGACGGTCCAAGTATTGACGACCTATCAAATAAATTATTTCAACTTGGACACGAGCATGAAATTGAAAATAAAATTTTTGATATGGAATTTACCCCCAATAGAGGTGATTGCTTATCCATAAATGGTATTTTAAGAGATCTTTCAGTTTTCTATACTATTAACCTTGATCAAGATATTTATGATAAACAGATATCTGATTTATCAATTAATTTTGAAAATTTGTCTAAAGAAATATGCCCTAAAATATCATTTTTGAAAATAGAAGTTGATAAACTTCCATCACTATACAACGGTGCTCTGGAAGAATATTTTTGTGATCTTGGCCTAAGTAAGAACAATTTTTTTACAGACGTCTCGAACTATCTATCTTATGAAACAGGACAGCCAACTCACTGTTATGATTCAGATAGTATAAAAGGAAAGCTAACATTTCAAGAGCATAATGGAAATAAAGAATTTGAGTCACTTCTTGGTAAAAAAATTAATTTGACTGAAAAAAACTCTGTTTTTTTATTAAATAATGAAGTGATAAATCTTGCGGGTATTATGGGTGGAAGTTCTACCGCATGTTCTTCTGATACCACCTCTGCGATTATTGAATGCGCCTTTTTTAGACCTGAATCTGTTGTAGGAAAGTCAATAAAGTATGGCATTAACTCAGAAGCCGCACATAAATTTGAAAGAGGTGTTGATCCAGAATGTCATGAAAGAGTTCTGCGAAGGTTTGTAAAAATTATTAGCGAGCACGCTAATATTATAAATTTAGAACTTATCTCTCATAAATATGAAGAAAGTCAATTGCATCAAATTTTAATTGATGTAAATAAAATTAATAAAATAATTGGTATTAATATAAATACTGATGAATATATTGAGTATCTTTTAAAATTAGGCTTTCTAGTTAAAGGAAACTATATAGAGGTTCCTTCTTTTAGAAGTGACATAAAAACACAAAATGATCTGGCCGAGGAGGTTGCAAGGGTTATCGGATACGATAATATTCCAAGATCAGAAATTAAAATTCCAGCAAATGTATCAAAAAGAAATAATATTGAAAATAAAATTAGATATTTTCTTTTAGATCACGGCTTCTATGAAGTAATAAACTCCCCATTTGTTAATGTAAGTTCAGAATATTCTATTAAGGTTGATAATCCACTCGATTCAAATAGACGATTCCTTCGGACTAATATTATAAATTCTCTTGTAGATAACCTTTTGTTTAATGAAAGAAGGCAGAAGGACTCTGTTAAGCTTTTTGAGATATCAGATGTCTATTCCACCGAAGGAAATCTTCAAAAGAGTAGAAAATTATCAATTATTGCTAGTGGTAGGGTTGGATTAAATTATCAAGAATTCTCAACTAAGATATCTATAAAATATTTATCAACTATTTTTGCAGAAATTTTGCCCAACATAACATTTGATTTTAAAACCATTTCTAGAGATAAGCTTGATACAAAATTAAAATCTGAAATAATTTATTTAGAGATGGATGTTGAAATGTTATCCGATGATGTTCTTCATTACGTTGAGCTATCAAAACCCGCAAAGGAGTTTATTCAATATAAGCCAATATCTGAACTTCCCTCATCGTATAAAGATATCTCATATTCAATCAGGAATTATAATAAGGTAGAGGAACTTCAGAATTTAATATTTAATTTTAAACATGAAATTTTAAAAGATATATTTATTTTTGATTACTTTAAAAATGATAAAAAGAATGAAATAAAAATTGGTTTTAGATTCATTTTTCAATCTAAGGATGAGACATTGACCTCAAGTCAAATAGATAAAGTTCTTAATGATATAATATCCATGTCTCTTGAAATAAGTGAAATAGAAATACCGGGGCTTAATCAGAATTAATGACCGTTAATAAAAAAAATATAGCTATAAATATATCAAAAAAAGCTAAGATTTCTGTCGCTGATGCCTCTATTTTTCTAGATGCATTTCTTTCCTGCATAATATGTAATTCAAACATATCCTCTATTAAAATTCCTAGTTTTGGAACCTTTTCTAACAATCTATCTAAGTCTAGGATAGGCCGAAACCCTAAAACAATGGAAATCTATAAAATAAGACCTGTTAAGAAGTTAGCGTTTTCCTCCTCCTACAAAATAAGAGCACTAATTAATTCTTAATTACTCTCAAATATGTGGCTTATGTAGTAAAATAAAAAAATATTTAATAGGTATCTTTATGAAAAAACTATGCTCTCTTTTGTTTTTAACTTCATTGACTGTTTTGTCTTCTGGTCTATTCTCTCAGGAAAATAATAATCTTGATGCTGATTTTCTAAATAGTCTTCCAGATAGTGTTAAAAATGATATTTTAGATGAAAAAAAAGCTGCAGATGATGCTGATAAAAAAACATTATCTAAGAGACCTTCAACTAAATTATTACAACTTGAAACAGTAAAGCAATGGAAGGAATTTCAGAAACAAAGCGCATATTTAACAAATAAATCAAATCGTTATGGGTTGAGTTTATTTCAAACAATGCAATCTACATTCATGCCAATTAATGAGCCAAATTTTGACTCTAATTATCTTTTAGATTTTGGTGATTCTATTTCTATACAAACCGTTGGCAATTCACAGTTGAGATTAAGCGGTAAATCTTTTGAAATAGATAGGGATGGTTCAATACTCGTTCCTGAAATAGGAAAATTTTTTCTAGCTGGTATTAATTTAGAACAAGCTAATAAAATTATTCTTGCAAAAATTGCTTCTTTATATTTTGGTACAGAGGCTTTTGTCACCCTTGAAAGTATTAGAGATATTAATATTCTTATAGCTGGTCATGCTAAATATCCAGGTATGTATACCTTTAATGGTAATACGGATATCTTTCATGCATTAGCTATGGCAGGTGGAATTAAAGAAAATGGAAGCATGAGGGTTGTTGAGCTCAAGAGAGATGGAAAAGTTGTTAAAGTTTATGATCTTTATAAGATCTTAATTCTAGGTGATACATCAAATACCATCCCTCTTAGATCTGGTGATGTGATTTTTATTAAGCCTGTTGAAAATATTGCCAGTACAGGACAAGGCTTTAATATAGAAGCATCTTTTGAATTACTGGATAATGAAACTTTACAAGACTTATTTTTATTCGCAGGTGGTGCTATTAAGTCTGTAGCTGATGATAACTTTAATTTGATTAGGTTTGATGGTAACTTATTTGTAAGTAAGGTTTTTGCAATTGAGAAGCTTTCAAGTATAAAAATTAAAAATGCTGACAAGCTGACCCTTAATATAGATGCTTTTAGGCAGGTAGAGATAGTAGGTGAAGTTGCTATTCCTGGTTTTTACCCTATTTCTGATGGAGATACCTTATCAAAGCTTATAGAAAGGGCCGGAGGCTATAAGCAAAATGCATATGCTTATGGAGCTTCTTTATTCAGACAAAAGGCAAAAGACTTAGAGCTAATGGCTGCTAAAAGAGCTTATAAAGAATTAATCTCATATGTAGCCACAAGACCTGAAAATATGCCGGAGGCTGAAGGTTTATCTTTTATTTTAAACGAGCTCTCATCAGTAAATCCACAAGGAAGAGTTAATGTCGAGTTTGATCTTACAAAGATTGCTACTAATCCGCTTGATGACACTTTGCTGAGCAATAAAGATAAGATTGTAATTCCAAGGTACGATGAAACTGTCTATATTTTTGGCGAGGTATTAAGACCTGGAGCCGTAAGGTTTGATGACAAGTTCTCTTTAAATTCCTATCTTGATGGATCTGGTGGAATGACTAAATACGCAGATACTAGATATCTTCTAGTTATTGACCCTGATGGCAAAGCCCATAATATTAAAAGAACTTTGGGCTTTCTTAATAAAAGAAATCTAGATATATATCCAGGATCAACTATTTACATACCAAGAGAGATTGGCAAGAACACTGGGCTTGAATTTGTATCTATTTCATCTCCTATATTTAGTAGTTTTGCCCTTACATTGGCTTCTTTAAATTCCCTTAATGATTAAATAAGAAAATTAGTTTGCTGTGAAAATATTCCTTCATATATTCTTTATAGTTCAATTTTATATATTTTCTAACTATATTGAAGCTGGTTATGAATCTAATAATAACTTACGTAAGAGTTATAATTCATATGGTCAAGTTGGATTAATACATCTTCCCTCTGCTGAGATTAAGGATGAGCAAAGTATTTACTTCACCTATAACGTCAGCGATTATGACAAGATGGGCTCTTTAACTGTTTCGCCTTTTAATTGGCTGGAGGCTAGTTACTTTTACTATCGTCCCAAAGATCTTTACTGGGGTGGCCCGGGATCAAATTTAGGGAAATATCTTGATAAGGGCTTCAATGTTAAGTTTTCCTATAAACCTAAAAGCTATCTTTTGCCTACTATAGCTATTGGCTTGGATGATTTTGCTGGAACTGGTCAGTTTACTAGAGAGTATATTGTTGCTACTTACGACTTTGAGCATATTAAACTTACTTCAGGCTTTGGTTATGGAAAGTATTTAGGCGGAGAATCTAGTCATAGAAACCCGTTATCCTTTTTTCATGAAACATTCGATAGCAGAGGAGGTCAGTCATCAAACTACGATCGCGGCGGCAATCCTAGTTTTGATCTATGGTTTAGAGGTCCTGTTGCATATTTTGCTGGAATCGAGTTATTTATCCCAAAGACGAAAGGACTATCTATAAAAATTGAATCAGATCCATTTAATTACATGTCTCTTTCATGTTGCGGAGATGCTCCTTCCCCGTATTCCATAGATTTAAGAAAGAAAGACTCTAATTTCAACGTAGGACTTAGTTACCCTATCAAAAGATATGGTCATATGGATGTCTCCTTTGTAAAAGGCAATACATTCAACATGAGCTTTTCATTTGGTCTTAGTTTTAATAAAAATCTTAAAAAGAAAAATACCTTCAATCCAGTTATAGAAAATATTAATCATAACCAACCAAAAAAAAATGAGTTTTACTATGATCTTTTACATAACCTAAATTCTAATAATCTTTATTTACAAACAGCAACGCTTGATAGAAAAAATCTAGAAATGAAGATTGATTCAGTTGATCATATAAATCCTATTCAATACTCTTCAAGGGCAGCATATATTGCAAAGGAAACGGCAGATATGAATGATATTAATTTAGATTATATTGATATTGGTCACATAACTAGAGGTATCGAGATAAATAATATCTCATACCGAGCTTCTGATATAGCTTTTGATAAGAAAAGAATTGTTTTAGTAAAGAGGAATACAGATACAGAGGCACAAAGTTCTGGCTCTTTAATCACAGATGAATTTAGACCTTTGTTAAAATTTCCAATTATTACTTATAAAGTGTCACCTGATATTAGAACTCATATAGGGTCTCCGGCTCAATTTATTTACTGGGGTTATGGACTAAAACTTGTTGCTGATATGCAGTTAAGTAGGCATCTAGTTCTTTCCGGTGCTTTTGGAAAGTCAATTCAGGATAACTTTGATGAGAAAATTGCTTTTGCAGACTCTTCCCAGCCAGGTCTTCCTAGGACCGAGGTGGTTTCATATTTACAAGGCACTGATGAGTATATTACCCTTTTACAATTAGATCATATTTGGTCTCCTTACAGTAATATTTATGCAAGATCTTCATTTGGAATGTTTGAAACAATGTTTGGGGGGATCTCTACTGAAGTTCTTTATAAGCCATACTCCTCTAACTTTGCATTTAGTTATGAGTTTAATGTTCTTAAAAAGAGATCTTATAAGCAAGATCTAGATTTCTTAAAAGGCTCAAAAGCATACAAGGTTAAAACTAAACATTTAAATGTTGCTTATTATGAGCCAAGCACCAATATTCTGCTTAAATGGAGTTATGGTCATTATCTAGCAAAAGATAAGGGATATACTCTAGATATGTCTAGAAGGATGCCTTCTGGATGGACAGCTGGTTTCTTTTACTCAAAAACAAACCTATCTGCTGCACAATTTGGTGAGGGTAGTTTTGACAAAGGTTTTTACTTTAGTGTTCCATTTGATATCTTCTCTAGCTCTTACTCAAAAGGCCACAGCGGCTTCAAGCTCAGAACCATGACAAGAGATGGGGGCCAGCGAATTGAAATTACCAATAAATTAATAGATTCTTTTTATGGATCTACAAAAACTGAAATCAACGAAAACTGGAATGGATTTCTAAGATAATAGAACACACCATACTTTAAAGACGAAGTTTTTATGAAGTCAGTTGCTAGTGCAATAACTGGTATTAACTTCCGAGATGCTAATAACTTGTATAGAGTCACACTTATAGCGCCGACTTCAATCGGTACAAGCTTCTCATTTGTATTACCTAAAGGCTGTGGCTGAGCTGTTGATTTTATGAAGACGCACGGAGGTGGTAACTTATCATTCGTGACAGTTTCATCAACAGCATCAGATGTAATATATTTAACTATTACTATTGAAGATTGAATAGTAATCACTTTTTAGATTATTTAAAACAAAAAAAAACGGCAATTGCCGTTTTTTTTAATTATATAAGAACTAACGATCAGCTCCACCTGTTTGAGTTCCTGTACTAGTGTTAGTAGTAGTGGTGGTAGTGGTTGTCGTTGAGCTTGTTGTCGTTGTAGGCGTCGTTGTAGGCGTCGTTGTAGGCGTCGTTGTAGGCGTCGTTGTAGGCGTCGTTGTAGTAGCAGGTGCAGTCGTCGTCGTTGTGGCTGAACTACTTGTTGTTGTTGTTGGTGCAGGAGTCGGTGCAGGAGTCGGTGCAGGAGTCGGTGCAGGAGTCGGTGCAGGAGTCGGTGCAGGAGTCGGTGC
>ENA-ORXF01000897-ORXF01000897.1-marine-metagenome-genome-assembly--contig:-NODE-897-length-20247-cov-9.651611_pt1 | contig 20247 bp, 17 predicted proteins | sample MGYA00237864_ERZ511476 | MGnify/ENA primary metagenome ERZ511476 (study PRJEB26306, sample SAMN06343908) | marine metagenome | isolation source: coastal waters | place: Atlantic Ocean: West Antarctic...
GCACAAAATGCAAAAATTGGAATTGTAGACAAAATTTTTACAAGAGTTGGTGCAAGTGATAATATTTCTATGGGAGAGTCTACATTTATGGTAGAAATGAATGAAACAGCTTCTATCTTAAATAATGTTTCTGATAGAAGTTTAATTTTATTGGATGAAATAGGTCGTGGAACTTCTACCTATGACGGAATATCAATTGCCTGGGCTATTTCAGAGTTTTTACATGAACATCCATCTAAAGCAAAAACACTATTTGCTACGCATTATCATGAACTGAATGAAATGACAGCTACTTTTAAGCGTATTAAAAACTTTAATGTATCCGTAAAAGAGTTAAAAGACACTATTATTTTCTTGCGTAAACTGGTTTCTGGTGGTTCTAATCATAGTTTTGGTATTCATGTTGCTAAGCTTGCAGGAATGCCAAATATGGTAATTCATAGAGCTAATAAAATACTTGCACAATTAGAAAAAAACAATAAAAGTTCAGAAGTAAAAGATGTTTTAAAGCAAACGCAGCACGAAGACATGCAATTGAGCTTTTTTCAGTTAGATGACCCACTTTTAGAAAATATTAGAGAAGAAATTTTAGCAACAAATATTGATACGTTAACACCAATTGAAGCATTGATGAAATTGAACGAAATTAAACGAATGTTGTTGAAGAAATAATTATATTTGTATTATGAATACCGTATTCTTATTTATTAGTGGTCCAGAAATTATGATTATCATGTTAATAGTAGTCATGGTTTTTGGTGCAGATAAAATTCCTGAGATTGCTAGAGGTTTAGGCAAGGGAATTCGACAGGTAAAAGACGCTACTAATGATATTAAAAGAGAAATAAAAGACAGTTCTGAAAAATTAGACGTTGATACCGATATTGCCAAAGACGTTAAAAAAGAGATTACTGCAGCTAAAGATAGTATTGATGATCTTACAGGACCAATAAAAAGGCAGTTTTAAATGCATTCTAACTAACAAAACTTCCAAATAAGCGCAGCCATAAAAACTTATTTTACTCTACTTATTGTTAAGCCATCTCTAATTGGCAACAAAACTGTTTCTATTCTAATGTCTTCATTCATCAATTTATTATAGGCTAGAAGTATTTTTGTATCTGTATCTTTTATATCTAAGTCCTCCACAACTTTACCACTCCATAAAACATTATCAGAAAGAATGATTCCGCCAGGATTCATCTTATCAATAATTAAGTGAAAATAATTAATATAATTAGACTTGTCTGCATCAATAAAAACTAAGTCAAATTTTTTATCAATTGTCGGTATAATTTCGATTGCATTGCCTACAAACTGGGTTATTTTATCTCTAAATCCAGATTTTTCGAAGTACTTATTTTGAAGCGTTTCTAGCTCTTCATTTTTATCTATGGTAATTATTTCACCCTCCGCAGACAATCCTTCGGCCAAACACAAAGCAGAATATCCAGTATAAGTTCCTATTTCTAAAATACTTTTAGGTTGGGTTAATTTTGTAATCATCGCTAAAATGCGCCCTTGAAAAGCGCCACTTAGCATTCTAGGATTTAGTACTTTTTGCCAAGTTTCTTTTGTTAACTCCTGCAAAATTTTAGGCTCTTTTTGGGAATGTGCTACAACGTAATTGTCTATTTTTTCTGGTAGAAAGTGCATTCTAATATCGCTTTTTAAATGTTTGTGTGATTAGAAGATGTTAGCTGCTTCAAAAGACAAGGAAACTTAAATTAATAAGTTCCGTTTTAATCTATCAAGTGCCTATTTTATTCTTTATTTTGCTCTAGCGCTATTTTTAAAGCCTCTTTCTCCTCTGCAGACATGCAGTGTTTTATCTCCTTACAGCGTTGAGAATATCTTTTGTAAAAATTAGTGAGTGTTATATTGTGTTTTGTATAAATAACACAAATTTTACACCTTATAAAGTGAATATTCAACTTTATTAGTTCCTTAATGGAAGCTTCACCATACTGATTTTTATCACAAATAGTTGTGGCTTCGTCACACGTTAATTTTAACCTTTTGAACATATCTTAATTATTAAACCAGTTATCTTCCATACACTTTCTTAACTGAGTTCTAGCTCTGTGAATAATAACCCATAAGTTTGACGAAGTAATGCCTAGCTCCTTACATATTTCTTCTGTTTCAAACTCTTGTACCGTTTTCATTCTAAAAACTATTGCATACTTTTCTGGTAACTTTTGGATACAAGATTCTAATTGATTTTTCAACTCTTCATTTTCAATCTTTTTTTCAGATGCATTGTCCCAGCTTTGTGGCACGCGCTCCTCTAGCCAACTTCCTTCATTTTCGCCATCATCATAAAAACTCATTCTAACTTCTGCTTGCCCTTTTTTAGAATTTATTTTTCTGTAATAATCTATAATTTTTCTTTTCAAAATAGACACTAACCAAGTTCTTTCAGAAGCTTTTCCTTGAAAATTTTTAGCAGATTTTAATCCTGCAAAAAAAGTGTCTTGAACAAGGTCTTTAGCCAAATCGCTATTACTTACCCGAGAAATTGAGTAATTATACAAGTAATCTGCATAATTATCAATCCATTTATTGGTGTTTAAAGTATGTTTTTGTTCTGTCATTAGTTCAATAAAGTATCAAATGTAAGGTTAATTTGTTGCTTTTTAAATTTTACAATTAGCGCTTCTAAGAATCGCTATCAAAGATATTAATTCCTAGATGCTGTTAAAATTATAAATCGTTAAATATCTGTTGATATTTCTTACTTTTACAGCCTAATAAAATAATAAAATATGTCTGTAGCTAAGAAGCAGTATAAACGTGTTACCGTGAAATCTTTGGTGGATATGAAAGCAAACAAAGAGAAAATCTCTATGTTAACTGCTTATGATTACACAATGGCAAAGATTTTAGACAGTTCTGGAATTGATGTTTTACTTGTAGGCGATTCAGCCTCAAATGTAATGGCAGGTCATGAGACTACATTACCCATTACTTTAGACCAGATGATTTATCATGCAAGTTCAGTAGTGAGAGCAGTAGAGCGCTGCTTGATTGTAGTGGATTTACCATTTGGCAGCTATCAATCTGACCCAAAAGAAGCGCTGCGTTCTGCTATTAGAATTATGAAGGAATCTGGCGGACATTCTATAAAACTAGAAGGAGGAAGAGAAGTGAAAGAATCTATTAAAAGAATTTTGAATGCAGGAATTCCTGTAATGGGTCATTTGGGTTTAACACCACAATCTATTTATAAATTCGGAACCTATACTGTTAGAGCAAAGGAGGAAGAAGAAGCTGAGAAACTTATGGAAGATGCTTTAATGTTAGAAAGAATAGGCTGTTTTGCATTAGTACTAGAAAAAGTACCTGCCACACTAGCTAAAATGGTTGCTGAAGCAACTTCAATTCCGGTTATTGGCATTGGTGCGGGAAATGGAGTTGATGGTCAGGTTTTAGTGACTCATGACATGATTGGAATGACACATGAGTTTCATCCCCGTTTTTTAAGACGTTATTTGGACTTATATAAAGATATGACCGGTGCTTTTGAAAATTATATTTCTGATGTAAAAAGTGGAGACTTCCCTAGCGATAAAGAACAATATTAAAATTATGCCATTGAATTGTTAGGTCTTTAGGTATCTGGATTAATTCTATAAAATAATATTTCAATTTATAACTACTCTAAAAATCTTTTATGAAAATCCTTCATCTCGATTCCAATCATCCTTTATTAATTAGTCAACTGAATGATGCAGGTTTCATAAACGATGAAGATTATTCATCTTCAAAAGCTCAAATAGCTTCAAAAATTCATTTATATGACGGCTTTATTATTCGAAGTCGTTTTTCTATAGATTCGCTTTTTTTAGACAAAGCAACAAAGCTGCAATTTATTGGTAGAGTTGGCGCAGGTCTAGAAAACATAGACTGTACGTACGCAGAAAGTAAAGGAATTACTTTAATTGCTGCTCCAGAAGGCAATAGAAATGCTGTTGGCGAACATTCTTTAGGAATGCTATTATCCCTTTTTAACAAACTGAATAAAGCTGATAAAGAAGTTAGAAACGGACAATGGCTGCGTGAAGAAAACCGAGGAATAGAATTGGATGGAAAAACTGTTGGGTTGATTGGTTACGGAAATATGGGGAAGTCTTTCGCTAAAAAGCTACGTGGTTTTGATGTTGAAGTACTTTGTTATGATTTAAAGCCAAATGTTTCTGATGAAAATTGCCAACAAGTTTCCTTAGAAGAACTACAAAAAAAAGCAGATATTTTAAGTTTACACACCCCACAAACAGCCCTTACAATACAAAGTATTAATACTGATTTTATCAATAATTTTAAAAAAAGTTTTTGGTTTATAAATACTGCACGTGGAACCTCTGTAAATACCAACGATTTAGTTGCAGCTTTAAAATCTGGTAAAATTCTTGGTGCGGGCTTAGATGTTTTAGAATATGAAAAATCTTCTTTCGAAAATTTTTTTTCTAATGATAACATACCAAAAGCTTTTCAGTATTTGATAAAATCAGATAAGGTAATTCTATCTCCACATGTTGCGGGGTGGACTCTTGAAAGTAAAGAAAAACTAGCCCAAACAATTGTAGATAAAATTAAAAAAGAATTTTGTTAGCTTCATATTGTTCTTGTAATTAAAAAACTTTAAACTTAAGGTACTCACAGAATCTAAATGAAAAGAATTTCGTTAAAAACTTTGTTTAAATTTTAAAATTCACAAAAAATGTTTATTTTAATTTAAAGTAAACTAGAGCAAAGTTAATTACCGAAACTCTAAAATAACTTGAACAATTATTCACAGAAAAACACACCCTATGAACTTTTTATCAAATTACCCAGCAGAAGTATTAATTCTTATTTTTTTAATGGTCACTTTTATTCAATCTGGAGCAGACAAACTTGTAGACTGGAGAGGTAACCTTTCTTTTATTAAGGAACACTTTAAGAATTCACCTTTAAGAAATAGTGTTCCTATATTATTAAGTATTATTTTAGTAATAGAAATTATAGCAGGAATATTAATGGCTATTGGTGTTTATCAATTATACACTTCTGAAGCAAAAGAAATTGCGCTATTGGGTATTGAGCTTTCTGCGATCACCTTAATTTTCTTACTGATTGGACAACGTCTTGCAAAAGATTATGCAGGAGCGATGTCTTTAGCTGTCTATTTTATTATAACGCTTTTAGGTGTATTTCTTTTAAATAGTTAAAAACTATTAAAAAAAAATAAACCATAAGCGATAGTTATTAAAAAAGCGCATAAAACATCAGTTTTAAGCGCTTTTTGTTTTTTTTCCTGCTATTATGCTATACCGCTTATAATCATTGTAAACAGACTGCTTAAACTTCAATTTAACGGTTTTTAATCACATAAGTCAGTGAAGAATACTCAGATGTAGTTCTAGCCTTTAAATTTGAGATAAATCCTTTATAAAAAGCATTTAAAGGTTTTAATTTCCCTGATTTATACTTCTCACTCAAAAGAGAAACATAGTAACTGTCAAACCTCATTGGCACCTTTTTTGCTACCACCATTTCTACTTCACAAAATAATTTTTGAATAGCAGTTTGACTAAAATGCCAAAGATGTCTTGGCACATCAAAAGCAGCCCAATGTTCTTTATAATACTTTGCATCGTAACTTTTATAATTTGGAACTGCGACTACAATTCTTCCTTCTGGCTTCAATAAACTATTCAATCTTCTAATGGTATCCTTTAGATCTTCCACATGTTCTAAAACATGCCAAAGGCTAATCACATCAAATTTTTGATTAGATACAGCTGCTAAGTTTTCTTTTAAGTGAATTCCCTTTTTCTGTGCAATTTTTCGAGCATCTAAACTTGGTTCAACTCCCGAAACTATCCAATTGTTGTTTTTACAAACTTTTAAAAAATCACCAGTTCCTGCACCAACATCTAAAATTGTTTTTGCTTCTGTTTGAAATGAATTTAATAAAGAGAGCTTTCGTTTTAAAGTGTACTTTTTTACCGTTTGATACATCTTGTCAAAAAACCTTTTTTTACTATCAGTGTGCGAAATATAATTGTCGCTTTTATAATAGCCCCCTAAGTCCAGGGGAATAGGAAATGTTACTAACATCTCATATTCCTTATTTTCCATGACTTCAAACCTTTCGCCAGAAACCGTATAATCTTTACAGTTTAAAAATTGAGTTAAGTTTATAAAAAGTCCATTTTTATTCTCCAAAACATTTTAATTTTAGGATTGTTCCACGAGGAACATTTGTTAATTATATTTCTCCTTATTAAATAAAATAGCAAAAGATCCAGTAATAAACCTCTACACTTAACAACATTCAAAAAGAAGATTCTAGCGAGCTAAAATACAAAACATCACTTTATAAATTTCTAAAACGTAAATTTAATAAGTCTTATTTTAAATCTTTATTAACATCCAAAAAGAAACTTAATTTACACAAAATTTCATCGACGTATTCGATATGACAAAATCCCAATTATTCTATTATTGCCTTCAACTACATTTAAACAATGGCAGCTACTTATAAATACATGCTTTAAAAATAAACAGATAATGAGATACTCTTTATATTTAACACATTTAAAAGCAGAAACCAAAATGAAATTCATACCTCGAAAGCTATAATTAAGCCGCAGCGTTAATTGTCGAAATTATTCAATTCACATACCTATATCCAACTTTTAATTAGCTCTTATATGATTCTTTTAATCACAGATAGAAAACACACAACACACAAATAAAAGGCATTATATTTTAAACACTAAAATCAAGGAGGTAAAATAAAGCAACCACTTTATAATAAAAAAACGCACATATAAAAGGCAGTACATATAATTTAATACGGTTTTATTTGGTGTCAGTATTTGTTCTCAATTAAAAATAAGTACGATTAAATTAGGCTAATGATAAATTCGATGATTATGCTGCCCATTATATTCTTAAGAATGGTTTATATAGCTATGTCTTTTTAGATGGCCTAGAAGTAGCAGACTATGATAAAAGCACTCCTTAATACCTAAAGAATCATTGTTAACTAAAGATGATAACAGAAGAAATAAATCCAGATACAAAATTATAAACAGTACTAAAAGTTGTTGGGATTCTGTACAATTAAAGAATATTATTAAAGACAGAGAAGGTAATCTGCCTTATAATTGTAAAGCTAATATTGAAATTAAAAAAAGAGTTCATCCTGATTTAAAACAAAATATTCAAGAATCTACAAAATTAAGTTCCAAAATTTAGGCTTCAATACTGTTGAAATCAAAATTAAATAAAGATGATATTATTGATATTTTTTTATCGCTTTTCTTTCTAGAAATCAGATAAAAATAATCTGCAAAGATGATAGAATAAATAATAGTATCTTAATTTTAGGGGGAAATGAAATAAAAAGTTTTTGAAAAAACACAAACTAAAAAAAGAACTGAGGTGAAAAACAACCCTTTTCTTTATTCAATTTATACACTATTATTCTTATATATTTGACGAATAAAAGAGCATAATCCTAAAATCTAAGGAAAAATTATTTTCTCTTTGAAACTTAAAAACGAAGTCTTTTGAGGTAAATCTAACACCTATCGTTCTACTTTTTTGTGGTGCTTTCGAAAGCGAAAAACCATATCACGAAAACCGCAGTAACTACTGTTCGCTTCTCATCACTCTATAATTTCACAACGAACCAAATAATTTAGACAATTTAAAAGGAAATAAATTTCAATTTCAGGATTGTTCCTCGTGGAACAATCCTAAAATTGAATATCCTATCTACCCATATAAACTAACAGAACGGAGATATCACTTGGTGAAACACCACTTATTCTACTTGCCTGTGAAATAGAAGTAGGTTTAATTTTATTAAGCTTTTCTGTGGCCTCATACGAAAGTGAATTCACCTTTTCATATTTAAAACTAGACGGTATTACAACATTCTCTAGTCGATTTAACTTGTCCGCATTATTCTTTTCCTTTTCAATATAACCAGAATACTTCAAGTGAATTTCAGCCTGTTCGATTACATCTTTAGCAATCGCATTGTGCGCTAAAAAAGCTTTTACCTTTTTAAGCTCTTTAAAGTCTAATAACGATAATTGAGGTCTTGCCGCAACTTTAAACAGCTTCACCGATTGATTTAATAAGGCTAAACCTTTAGCTTCCAAAATTGGATTTATCTCTTCTTGCTTGACACTTGTATCTTTAAGGAAATGAATTAATAACGCGGTCTTTTCTTCTTTCTCTATAACCCGGTCCATTCTTTCTTTACTCGCCAAACCCAATTTATAACCAATTGGAGTTAATCTTAAGTCTGCATTATCTTGCCTTAATAGCGTTCTATACTCTGCACGTGAAGTAAACATTCTATATGGTTCTTCCGTGCCTTTTGTAATTAGATCATCTATTAAAACACCTATATAAGCCTCGTTCCTTTTTAAAATGAACGGTTCCTTACCTTGCGTTTTAAGCGCTGCATTTATACCAGCCATTAAACCCTGAGCGCCGGCTTCTTCATAACCAGTAGTTCCATTAATTTGACCTGCAAAAAACAAGTTCTCTATTAATTTTGTTTCTAACGAATGTTTTAATTGCGTAGGTTGAAAAAAATCATATTCTATTGCATAACCGTATCTTAAGAACTTCACATTTTCAAAGCCCTCAATAGCTCGTATCGCTTTGTCCTGAATATCTTCAGGTAGCGAAGTTGAAAAACCATTCACATACATCTCAACCGTTGTCCAACCTTCTGGCTCCACAAATATTTGATGTCTATCTTTAGTTGCAAAACGATCAATTTTATCTTCTACAGAAGGACAATATCTCGGCCCTGAAGCCTTTATTCTACCATTAAACATTGGAGAACGATCAAAACCTTCACGCAATAAATCATGCACTTTAGGGTTTGTATAAGTCAAATAACAAGAACGTTGTTTTGTTAATGAGCTTGTTGTTGGCAAATACGAAAACTTCTCAGTAACCTCGTCTCCTGGTTGTTCTGTCATTTTAGAATAATCCAGAGAACGTCCATCAACCCTTGGAGGTGTTCCTGTTTTCATTCTGCCAGATTCAAAACCCTTAGCAACCAATTGTTCTGTAATTCCTGTAGAAGCCCCTTCGCCTGCTCTACCTCCTCCAAAACTTTTTTCCCCAATGTGAATGAGTCCGTTTAAAAAAGTGCCTGCAGTAATAATTACAGTTTTGGCCTTTATTTCTAAACCTAAAGCTGTTTTTACGCCGATAATTTTATGATCGTCAAACAACAAACCTTTTACAGAGTCTTGATAAAAATCTAGATTATCTGTTTGCTCTAACATCGTTCTCCAGCTCTCTGCAAACTGCATCCTGTCCGATTGCACTCTTGGACTCCACATTGCTGGACCTTTGGATTTGTTCAACATTTTAAACTGTATGGCAGTTTTATCTGTAACAATTGCACTATATCCTCCAAGTGCGTCAATCTCTCTTACAATTTGTCCTTTCGCAATTCCGCCCATTGCAGGATTGCAACTCATTTGTGCAATGTTCTGCAAATTCATTGTAATTAACAATGTATGCGCACCCATATTTGCACTAGCCGCTGCTGCTTCACTACCTGCGTGACCACCACCAACTACTATAACATCAAATGTTGTTGAAAATAAACTCATTCGCTATTGTTTCACGTGAAACGTGTATTTAATTAATTGATTACTAACCGTTTAAGACAAATAAGGCCTTGTTTTCCTGAATTGTCATCTCTTTTTGATCCTCTTCTGTTTTATCCTTAAAACCAAGGCAATGCAAAACCCCATGAATCATTACTCTTTGCAATTCTTCTGAAAAAGAAACCTTATAGTCCTTTGCATTCTCGACTATTCGCTCTATCGAAATATAAATGTCTCCGTTAATTAATTTCCCCATTGAGTTATCGAAGCTTATAATATCAGTTAGCGTATCGTGTTTTAAAAATTCCATATTTAACTTATGCAGATACACATCATCACAAAAGATATAATTCACTTCCCCTTCTTCACATTCATGAATTAAAATCATTCTTTGAACCCAACTTTCGATAGACTTTTCTTCCTCTAATTTAAAGTTCGTTTCATAATTAAAAGTAATCATTATTTTTGCTTCTTTAGCGCAGAAAAATATTCCCGAACCTTTAGTTTATAATTTTGTTGCAAAGGTAATGATTGTCTATTTAAAATCTCTATTTGATTGAAAAACCGCTTATTAAATTCTAAGGCCTGAATTTTGTTTTTTATACCCTCTTTTATGTTCGCGTTGGCCTTGCGTTTATTATCTTTTCCTTGCTTTAAAGTTGCGCTATCTAACTTTAATAATTCGTAATTTAATTGTTGCATTTTTTGAACTGTCCCTTGATTAAATCCAAGTTTTAAAATGTCATTTTCTAATTGTTCCATGCTCTTTAATACGTTTTTAGCATTTCCCAAACCATTCGAATTATTGCTCTCCGATTCCTCAATCGCCTCTTGTAATTGTTGCCTTAATTGAGATTGTTGCTTATAGATTTCATAAAGTTCTCCATCCAAGTCATCATTGTCTTCTTTTCCTCCTGACCCATTATTCCCAAGATTGCCTTTAGACCCTTTTTTGCCGTTTTTACCCATACCTCCGGGTTTGCCACTATCGCCAGTCTTTTTACCCTTTTGACCTTCTCCTTTTTCATCCCCTGGTTTATCACCTTTCTTCATAGCACCTTTCATCTTTTCTGAAAGCTCGCCTTGTTTCTTTATAATGTCAGGTAGACTAAACCCATTTCCTTTCCCCTTTCCTTTGCCGGGTTTCATTGTAGCATTCTTCATGCTATTTAACATTGTACTTAAATAATCGGCTAAATTATTTGTTGACGTCATCACGTATCGCTGGTTAGAAACTCCTAAATCAAATCTATCCTCAGAGAAATTTTCTAAAGATTGTTCTAAATTATAATGAACCGTCGATAAATCATCTTGAATTTTTGCTGATATTTTTGGCAGACGCATGGACAACACATACAAGCTATCATCTATATGCTCAAAATACGTTCTAATGTTGTTTTGCTTTTTTAAATCTCTACCAAAATCTGGATGTGTTGTAGAAATTGCTAAGAACTTATTCATTACAGCTTCTTGCTTCATCGAAAATAACACCAAATTCTCTAGAATTTTACGCAGGTCTTCCATGTTTTCCTCTATTGAATCCGCTTCCATTTTCATCATGGCTTCTTGCATTTTTGCGCTCATTTCTAACATCTTCTGAGCGCTCTGCTTCTGATTCTTTTTAGCAGCTGCATTACTTTTTTGTTCTAAATTATCTTCTGCCTTTTTTAATGCAATATCAATCGACTCTTTTTCATTTTCCAAATCTGGAAGCTGCATTGGCTCTTTTAGTTTCTCATTATCCTTTGCCAACTCCTCTAATTGCTTCTTTATTAAACGGAACACTTTGCTAATCTCTTTTTGATTATCTAGATTAGCGTCGCTTTTACTTTCTACCGCTTCCTGCTCTTTGGACAATTCCCTCAATTTATTAGAAATTTGCATGGTTTTTTGCTCTATGTAAAAGCGCTTTACCAACTCGAGAGTTCTTTCCAAACTCCGCTCTTGTTGCTTATTTTGCTGCGCTAACTCCTTTGCTTTTTTGACTAAATCTTCCTTGTTTAATTTCGCCGCCAGCTTTGCAATTTCATCTAATAACCTTTGTTGCTTATCTGTCTTTCTTAACTCTTCAATTCGTTTTTTTAATTCTTCTTTTTTCTCCTGAAGATTCTTATTCCCTTCTTTCTTTTCGCCTAAGTTGTCTTGCAATTTATCTGTCTGTCGTTGCATCATTCTTTTATACTGCTCTTGCCGCTTTATAAAGCTCCCAACTTTCTTTTTATCATTCCAACTTATTGTTTTTTTATTCTGCAGTTCTTGCTGAATTTTATCCAATTCCTGCTGTTGTTTTTGAAGTTTATCAATTGAATTATCTAAACTATTAATCGTACTTCTTTGTTCTTGGAGCAGCTCTTCCTCTATCTCCTCATCCGTTTTTTGTCTGTAATTAAAAACCTTACTTTTTGCTTTTTTATTCCCATTTACAGCATCATTGTCATAGACCTCAAAAAACAGTTGATAATTTGTTCCCTTATTAAGTTGCAAGCCATTTGGAAATTGATAAAAAAAAGTTTGGATGTTTGCTTTTGAGATTGGTAACACCAATATTTTTGTTTGCTGTGGTGCATCCACATCAAAATATACCAAGTGTAACTTTTTTAAACCGTAATCATCAGAAACTTGGCCTGCAAATAAAGCAGAACCTCTAGAAATAGAATCAATGTTCGTTTGAATTGAAATTTCTGGAAGTTCATCTCTGAGGACAGATACCGAAAATTGTAAATTCTCATAATCCTGCAAATTTTTATTAGAAGAGGATATTTGATACTTCAATGGCTCCTTAATTTGCTTAGAAAACTCAAAATTATCTACATCCTTCTTGCTAAATAATTTTCTATTTTCACGGTTTAAGAAGGCCACTTCCTCCGTGTGATTAGCATTTACTCTCCAAGTAATATTCGTTCCTTCTGGTACTATTACGCTTCCTGCATTTTGAATTGTTTCCTCTTTTTTATGCAGATAATAGGGAAACTTTAGCTGCAAAGATATCGCACGAATTGTTGGCGTATTAATTAACTCCACGCTGTATTCTTGGGATTGAATTCCATTTGCTTCAACATAAAATTTAATAGGCTGCTGTACATCAGAAAAAACAAAAGAGAAACTGCCCTCCGAATTATTCTGCAGGAAATACTGCTGCTTATCAAAAAATATTTTAGCTTCTAATGGAAAAACCTTGCCGATTGTTTCTATCGAAATGGTAAGCGATTTTCCTTGAATAACTTGCAAGCTCTTATTCTTTACAACAAAAGAAAAAGCTGCTGGTTGCGTGTATGTTGTTCTGTAATTTACGACCCTATCTAAACTTTCTATAAAAACAGTATTATTTCCCGAAAACAGCGTAAAACCCCAAATTAAGAGAGGTACTATTGCGTATTTTAAATATTTTATGTTCTCAATAAAACCTACTGCGTTTACAAACGGCACCAATTGTAACTCTTTTGCTTTTTGATCGATGCTAGCCAATAGCAAATCAGACTGATGCTTGTTTTCCTTTAATTGTAGGATATTGAGTAATTTATCCTTTACCTCTGGAAAGTGACTCCCTATGTGTATTGCAGCATTTTCCAATGAAATTCCCTTCCGCAAACCAATCAACTTAAAAATAGGTGTCCCAATAAACCGAAAAAATAAAAAGCCTTCAAAAAAAATAAAAAGCCAAAACAACAGGGTTCTAGCTCTTGGTTCTAGCCACAAGAAATACTCTAAAAATAAGGTAAAAATTAAATATAAAAATCCCAGAGATAGAAATAAAATACTCCCTTTGATTAATTCATTTACATGATATTTTCTTATAAACTGAAGTAACTTTTCTTTTATCTTATTATATCCACTCATAGCTGATATATAAAAATACTGCTTTTACGTTGACTTACAATGAAATTAAATGTTAAAGCATTTTTAATTTTATTTCAGACAAGCATCAATTCCAAAGAGTTAATTACCAACACTAAAAACGCCAATAAAGTGGACACAACAACCAAGCTGCAGTTCTCGTCTGTTTAAATTATTTTTTTTACTGAAAAGCCTTATTAAACTAGCTTTGTTTTATTGGTATTCCGAGCATTAAAGACTTCAAAAAGAATTAATGAGCGCTGTCCTTCAATGTTTAAAAACATCAAAAGGTTAACCCTCCAAGAATGAATCCTTTTTCAAGACAGTTTAAGAATGCTACAAGTTCAAGAGCATCGCTGTTTCATGTGCATCTTAGATATTAAACAATTGTCTGTTCAATTTAAAGAATAAAAAATAGTTAGACCCTTATCTACTTTAAACATGCCTCACCCCTTTTTAACAATAAAAACTCCCGTATTTACAAGACTAAATAGATATGTTTTATAAAAACAATAATCATTAAATTGGTGGGAATAATTTTTAATAAAAACTATCTTTACAGCTTCAAAAATAAAAAAAATGAAATCTAATGTTCGTGTTCGTTTTGCACCAAGTCCCACAGGACCTTTGCATATTGGTGGTGTAAGAACCGCTTTATACAACTATTTATTTGCTAAGAAATATAACGGAACCTTTGTCTTAAGAATAGAAGATACCGATCAAACACGTTATGTTGCCAATGCAGAACAATATATTATTGATGCTTTAGAATGGTGTAATATTCCTTTTGATGAAGGTCCGAGCAAAAAAGAGAAATTTGGTCCGTATAGACAATCTGAACGTAAAGCTTTGTACAAAGAATATGCAGATATCTTGATAACTTCTGGATGGGCATATTATGCTTTTGATACTTCAGAACAACTGGACGAGCACAGAAAAATACATGAAACTGAGGGAAAAACCTTTATTTATAATTGGCATAACAGACAAAAGGGACGCTTGGTAAACTCTTTAGTTTTAACTGATGAAGAAGTAAAAGCGAAAATAAATGCTGGTGAAAATTATGTAATTCGTTTTAAAACTCCACAAGATGAAATTTTACGAATGGAAGATGAAATTCGTGGAGCAATTACAATTGATACCAATACTTTAGATGACAAAATTCTGTTTAAAGGTGACGGTATGCCGACCTATCATTTAGCGAATATTGTCGATGACCATTTAATGGAAATTTCTCATGTTATCCGTGGTGAAGAATGGCTACCATCGATGCCTTTGCATGTTTTATTGTACAGGGCTTTTGACTGGAGTACTCCAAAATTCGCACATTTACCCTTAATCTTAAAACCTGTTGGAAAGGGAAAGTTAAGCAAAAGAGATGGGGATAAATTAGGCTTTCCAGTATTTCCTTTGGCATACACCAATGAGGGTTCTGGTGACATTTCTCGCGGGTATAAAGAAGATGGTTATTTTTCAGACGCCTTTATAAATATGCTCGCTTTTTTAGGGTGGAATCCTGGAACAGAACAAGAAATATTCTCTTTAGAAGCACTGGTTGAAAATTTTAATTTAGATCGCGTTAGTAAGTCTGGAGCAAAATTTAATCCAGAAAAGGCACGTTGGTTTAATCAACAATACATGCAAACAAAAGAGAATGCAACGTTAACTGATTTATACTTGTTAATTCTCGAGAAAAAAGGAATTTCTAAAGACAAAGATTTTGTGTTAAAGGTTGTTTCGTCCATAAAAGAAAGAGCCGTATTTGTAGAAGATTTCTGGGATTTATCAAACTTTTTCTTTGAAGCACCTAAGACATTTGATGCCAAAGCGTCTAAAAAGAATTGGAAAGAAGGAACTTCTGCATTAATGACTGAATTGGTATCAGTAATTTCTGGTATCGAAGAATTTTCATCAGAAAACACAGAAAAAGAAGTAAAAGAGTGGATTACTGCAAAAGAAATTGGCTTTGGTAAGATCATGCAGCCTTTGCGCTTAAGCTTGGTTGGTAAATTAGCAGGACCCCATTTATTTGATATTATCGCTATGATTGGCAAACAAGAAACCCTTACAAGAATTGAAACTGCCATTGAAAAATTATAGTTTTCTAGCGTACTAAAATTCTAATCCTGCAAAGTTTAAAAACTTTGCAGGATTTTTTATTTGATAAAATTGACTTCTCTTTTGGTTGGAATAGTGAATGTGATTTTTGAGATCACGGCTACCATCAAAATTTATAGGAAAATTTCTAAAATATTATTTTAACATTTCTATAAATCTACCTTTTATAAATATGTGTTGAAATTCCGTATCTTTACCTAAGAAGATTATTAACCACTAAAAATATTGCTATGCCAACAATACCATTAATCATTATTATTCTACTAGCGCTTGTCTTATTCGTCTCTTTCTTTACTGTGAAGCAACAAACTGCTGCAATTTTAGAGCGATTTGGGAAATTTAATATCATTAGGGCTTCAGGTTTACATTTAAAAATACCTATAATAGATAAAGTTGCGGGAAGGTTGAGTTTAAAAATTCAACAATTAGACGTTATTATAGAAACAAAAACTTTGGATGATGTCTTTGTAAAGTTGAAAGTTTCGGTACAGTATAAAGTCATTGCAGCGAAAGTATATGATGCTTTTTATAAGTTAGATTATCCACATGATCAAATAACCTCTTATGTGTTTGATGTTGTAAGAGCAGAAGTACCTAAAATGAAATTAGATGACGTCTTTGTAAAGAAAGATGATATTGCATTAGCTGTTAAAGCTGAATTAAACGATGCTATGATAAATTATGGTTTTGATATTATTAGAACCTTAGTTACCGATATTGATCCAGATCCGCAGGTAAAAATAGCAATGAACAGAATTAATGCCTCTGAAAGAGAAAAAGTTGCTGCACAATACGAAGGAGATGCGCAACGGATCTTGATTGTAGAACGGGCCAAAGCGGAAGCAGAAAGCAAACGTTTACAAGGACAGGGTATTGCAGATCAAAGAAGAGAAATTGCACGTGGTTTAGAAGAATCTGTAGAAGTTTTAAATAAAGTAGGTATCAATTCTCAAGAGGCTTCTGCATTAATTGTAGTCACACAGCATTATGATACTTTACAGTCTATTGGACAACAAACAAATAGTAATTTAATCTTGTTACCAAATTCGCCGCAAGCCGGCAGTACTATGCTAAATGACATGGTTGCTAGCTTTACGGCAAGTAATCAAATTGGTGAAGCAATGAAAAATAACAAACTAAAAGAAAACAATGACTAAACTAATAATTACTACGACACCTACTATCGAAGGATCACCTGTATCCCAATATTTAGGAATTGTTTCAGGAGAAACCATAATTAGCGCTAATATAATTAAAGACTTCTTTGCAGGGATTAGAGATATTGTTGGTGGTAGAACTGGATCTTATGAAAAAGTTTTACGTGAAGCTAAAGAATCCTCCTTAAAAGAAATGGAAGAAATGGCTATTGCTCTTGGTGCAGACGCTATTGTAGGCGTAGATTTAGATTATGAAACCATGGGGCCTAGTGGCGGAATGTTAATGGTTACCTCTTCTGGTACCGCAGTAAAATTATAGACATACAAACATATGCTTACAAAGAAGCTCAACTTATTATCTAAGTTGAGCTTCTTACATTTTAGAATAATAGTAAACTTACTTCTTGTCCTCTATTTTTCCTTCAGTTTTTTCTTCAGTTTCTTCTTTAGCAGCATTTTTAAACTCTTTGATTCCGCTTCCTAAGCCTTTCATTAGTTCTGGTATTTTTTTACCTCCAAAAAACAGTAAAACAACCACAACAATTATAGCTATTTGCATTCCGCCTATCATTCCGAAATATATAGATAAACTATTCATTTTCTTTAATTTTGTGAATTACAAAGATACAAAAAAGGATGTTATTTCAAACTTTTCTAATTCTTCTATTCGTTTCTTTTTTCTATAATACCACCAATCACTTTTTTATCTTTTACAACTTCCGGATTTCCTTTGTAAAAAATGGCACCGCCGAAACTAACTTTTGCATTTAACGTTACTCCTGCTGTGACCTCTGCCTTTGCACCAGTGCCGGCTTTGACTGAGGAATTGCCTGCAACTTTTAAATTAAAACCATGATATATACCATATAAATCGGCGTCTACTTCCTGATTTTTAGCCGTTCCAGAAACCTTAATAATTCCGCCAGAAGAGGCTCTAACCGTTAAATAATTAGTTATGGTTGTAATATTGATAAATGCTCTTTCTTGTGCATTTAGTTCTATGTTGTCCTGATTAAAATCACTGCTAGTTATTGTTGCACCTTCATTCGCATCAATAATATTGATATTTTTACTGTAGTAAAGTTTAATTAAAACTTCGCCTTCAGCAGAATTATTTAAAGGTTTTAAGGAAAAAGGTAATGATAATTTTAAGGTGTTATCTACATTTTTAATTTTCACCATTTCAGATTTGTTCCCTGTAATTTCTAATCTTTGCTCAGTACCTTTAATTAATTCTACTTCAATCCCGTTGTAAACTTTTAGTATGGTATAATCACCTAAATTTTCGGTTACGGTAGACTGTGCAATTATTGTTATGTTTACAAATAAGGCACAAATAAAAATTATTCTTTTCATAGCTTGATATTTTATTGTGGCAATTAATTCAATGATAATAAATTATAAAGGTTTTTTAAGCCTTTTATTGTTGTAATTTAAATAAATTGGAAAATATAAATATAAAAGCTAATCGAAATACCTCTTTTAAAAGTATTAATAAGCTTAAAATTAGATATTTATAAAATATTTAAAAAGAATCTTCAATTAAAGTAAAATCTAAATGTTTACGCTCTAAATCTGTTTTTTTAACTTTAATTTTTACTTCAGCTCCTAATTGATATATTTTTTTTGTGGATTGACCAACAATAGCATATTGCTTTTCGTCAAAAACAAAATAATCACTTTTTATATCTCTAATTCTTACCATTCCCTCACATTTATTAGCAGAAATCTCTACATAAATACCCCATTCTGTAACCCCTGTAATTACACCATCAAAAACCTCATCTTTATGATCTTGCATGTATTTTACCTGCATATACTTAATAGATGACCTTTCTGCTTTGGATGCTAATTCTTCTCTATTTGATGAATGTTTACACCTTTCTTCGTACGCCATTGCTTTCGGCGTGTCTCCACCATCTAAATAATGTTGTAATAATCTATGTGTCATCACATCTGGATACCGTCTAATTGGTGATGTAAAATGACTATAGTAATCAAAAGCTAAACCATAATGACCGATATTCTGAGTTGTATACACCGCCTTAGACATTGTTCTAATCGTTAATGTTTCAATCATGTTGGATTCTGCTTTACCATGCACATCACTTAACAATTGATTTAAAGATTCTGAGGTAGTTTCTTTAGTATCGGTATTTATTTTATACCCAAATTTACGAACCATATTTTGTAATGCGGCTAATTTTTCTTCATTTGGCTCATCGTGAACTCTATAAATAAAAGTTTTATTAGTAGCTTTTCCTTTTGAAAAACCAATAAACTCAGCAACCTTCCTATTTGCTAGCAACATAAATTCTTCAATTAATTTATTAGCATCTTTAGATTCTTTAAAGAAAACACCAATTGGGTTCGCTGCTTCATCTAAATTAAACTTCACTTCTACCCTATCAAAAGAAATTGCCCCCTCTTTCATTCTTTTTTTACGAAGAATTTTAGCCAATTCATCTAACTTTAAAGTTGCTTCTACAATTTCTTTAGTTACTGTATATTCTTTGTCAATAATTGAAATATCAACAGGCATTTGATACGGTTGCACAGCATCAGATAAAACACAATTATCTATAATAGATTGTGCTTCCTCGTATGCAAAACGTTGGTCTGAATACGTTACAGTTCTACCAAACCATTCATTTACAATTTGCGTTTTTTCATTGATTTCAAACACCGCAGAAAAAGTTAATTTTTCTTCATTTGGTCTTAAAGAACAAACTCCATTGCTTAACATCTCAGGCAACATAGGAACTACTCTATCCACTAAGTAAACAGATGTTGCTCTTTTATAAGCCTCATCATCTAAAATAGTTTTTGGTTCTAAATAATGCGAAACGTCTGCAATATGAATTCCTATTTCATAATTACCGTTTTCTAATTTCTTAAATGACAAGGCATCATCAAAATCTTTTGCATCTTTAGGATCAATGGTAAAGGTTAAATCTTTACGCATATCTCTACGCTTAGAAATTTCTTCTTTAGTAATTTCTAATGATAAATTTTCTGCTTCTTTTTCTACCTCTGGTTCGAACTCATAAGGTAAATCATATTCTAATAAAATAGAATGCATTTCTGTATTATGGTCTCCAGGCTTTCCGAGAACAGTCGTAATTTTACCAAAAGGATTTTTAGAATTTTGTGGCCAATCTATAATTTTTGCCTGAACTTTGTCTCCATTTTGTGCACCGTTCATCTTACTTTCTGGAACAAAAATGTCTGCGTACATTTTATTGTTATCAGGAACAACAAAACCGAAATTTTTTTCTTTATTTTTCTGTAAAACACCTACAAAATCAGTTTTTGCCCGCTCTACTATTTCTACAACATCTGCCTCCATTTTCTTTCCACTGCGATTTTTAAAAACATATGCTTTTACAGTATCTTGATGCAAACCTTTCCCAAGATTTTTGTTTGGAATAAAAATATCATCTTCGTAATCGTCGGAAATAAAATAACCATTTCCGTTAGAAGTAATGTCTAAA
>ENA-ORXF01000900-ORXF01000900.1-marine-metagenome-genome-assembly--contig:-NODE-900-length-20226-cov-12.228051_pt1 | contig 20226 bp, 22 predicted proteins | sample MGYA00237864_ERZ511476 | MGnify/ENA primary metagenome ERZ511476 (study PRJEB26306, sample SAMN06343908) | marine metagenome | isolation source: coastal waters | place: Atlantic Ocean: West Antarctic...
TTTCCAACGCCAAAATCTCCTATTTTTTTCTTCGGTTCAAATCCTAAGAATTGTAACCATTTTAAACTTTTCCAATTTCTCTCATCTACAAAATTGTAGACATATTTATAATCTTTACTCATGTCGTTTACCCATTTAGGACACTCTTTAATAAACTGCTTAATATGTTTAAATAAATCCTCACTAGATAATAACCAAACTACTCCATACTCTTTTTCATTTGTTGGACTAGACCCAAACATTCCAATAACACCCTCAGACTGTGAACCTACAATCGTATATATTTTTGCATTGTCATGTGTAAAAGGTATTACTAATGCCTCCAATGGAGTTGAAGCATTTGAAGCCATGATTTCTTTTCTATCCCCTATTCTTATTTTAGGGGCTAACTCTAAAGCATCTTTTAATATTGCTTTGCGTACATAATTTTCTTTCATTAAATCCTTCTTGCTCTTGAGTGATAGTAACCTTCAACTTCTGCGTCTGCTATATACATAGGCAGGTGTGATGAAGATTTTATATTTAACGTAAACTCTGTGTTCCTACATTGCACTGGAACTCTTAGTGTTCCTGAAGTGATTGCAGGTCTGCCAACAACACTTGTTGCTGTACCAATGACATAACCATTCATTATACTTGTAGATGTGTCTCTATTGTTTGGAGCAACTTCTACTTTAAAGAAACCACTGTCTTCAAAATTAAAAGATATGTTTCTTATTTGGTATCTACCTGAAGTAACTGCAACTAATCCTCTACCAGTATTCTCTCTGATGTATGGTGTAGTTAATGTGTATTTACTCTCATAAGGAACACCTATAAATAATGATGTGTGATTTCCTACAAGTGTATATGTAGACCCTGAAGTATTTGTAACTTTATAGTTATTTCCATTAACTCTATCTACTGCTATTAAACCAGTCTTTGCACCATACGGTGAAGTGAATGTTGTTAAGTTTGTAGCACTTGCATAAGTACCAGTAACAGAAGCCTTTAAATCAATAAAAATTCCATGACCTATATTAGCATCTTTTAAATTTCTTAAATCTAATTTTAATAATTTTGTAGTCGTACCTTCTGAAGCTAATACATATAAATAACTTTCAAAAGACCTTACACCTATAATTTTAAGACCTGTGAATGTCCACTTAGACCAAGCATTTTGTACCTTCTCACCACCATCAAAGAAATATTTATAAATATACATTGTGTTTGAGTTAGTAGCAGAGGCAGTACCACTAAAAGGTGCTGTCTGACTATCTGCGGTATCTGAAACTAAGAATGCTAGTACATCTTCTGTAGTGTTTGATACAATTTGATAACAATTCTGTGGTATTAAATTAGATACAGACACAGAAATGTCCATACCATCATTCGTTAATGTATCATCATCAGCAAAGTATTCTCTTACTGCTGTGCCTGATGTTCTTGCTTGTGCAAAGTAAGCATACTTACCTGCTGAAATTGGTTGTACTTTATCATCATGTTCAAAGGCAGATACTTCATTAAGTATTGCAGTTGTAGGTGATATTGTATCTCCTGAACTATCTAATTTATATTGTGATGTATCAGAAAATAATAATAAACTTTCATTAAAGCCTACAGAATTTTTAAGTGTATTAACCTGTGTACCTGAAGCCGCAATATCAATAGGGTCAGTATCTAAAACCTGAGTAGATGTTGTTGCAAAGTAATTAAAGAATGAAGCATTCTCAGTTAAAATTAAATTCTCTCCTGATAAAATACCTAATCTATTTTTATAATAAGTTAAGTTGTTAACATTTTTACCAATAAATGTAGGGTTAGGATTGCTGTCTGCATCTCCACAAACTCTATCAGTCCATGCTAATTCTTGAAATGTGAATGTACCATTATTGTTGTTAATCAATGCGTGAGGCATTGTTGAATTTGTTATACCTAAAGAAGTTGCAGGTGCTAAAGTTTCATTCCATACACCAGACTTACCTGTAAATTTTACATAGTAATCAGATAAGGTATCACCTTCTTCACCAGTAATTTTTAGAATTATACCTGTCTTTCCATAGAAAGGTAGTTTACTAAAATCTTGTATTTCATCTCTGATTGCATACATGGCTGTATTACCAGAACCATCTGATGTAGTTATAGTATAAGCCGCATTACCATCAGTAGGTTTTCCATAGATTACACTATCAAAACTTTCAAATGTAAAATGAGAAGTGAACCCTGAATAATTAGACAACCCTTGTGTTGTAGATACTGATGAACCGTTGTCAGTTCTTCTAACATTAAAACCAATACCGTTTGCATTACTATCCCAGTGTGTGCTTGAAGTGCCTTTTAAAAGTATGTCTGTAATTTTATTTGTATCTCTAAATTTTGCATCAGTTGCCGCATCATTACCAGTAGGTAATTGAAAGATAACTTCTAATTCTTGTGCCATTGATGGGTGTTTCAATGCAACTTTATATTCTCTACCGTAGTTTGTTAATTTACAAACAATTAAAAATTCTTCTACTTTAGCCGCAGACGTTGCTGTGTCTGCTGTCACTGTTTTAGAAGTGTTTGCTATAAATGTATAATCAGCAATGTTTACTAACTTAAAATGTTCTCTTGGATTTGTAGATGTTAAATAACTTGAACCACTTGCAATCGTAACTGTCTTTGCATTACCTTCTAAATCAAATACTTTAATACCACCGTTGTATAATGCGACTACATACTGGTTACTTGCGTCTCTTGCGATAGACCAAAATTTTGTTCTGTTAGAATATATGTTTGAACTATCTAATGTTGCTACATAATCTAAAGGGGGTCTTTTTGATAATCCGTCTGTAAGACCATTCTGTAAATTTACTTGGTCTTCTCCCTGATTAACTCCTCTTTGCGTAGGTGTCTGTTGAGACATACCATTAAGGAAATTGGGAATTGATTGTGATACAACACTACCCATAATTAGTAAGTCCTTCGACCTGTTCTATTGATTATAGAAAATGTGTTAGCGTCACCAGATAAGACGTTGATGTCACTCTCTTGGCTATCTGCTTGATGGAATGCCATTAATGCTTCATTCTCATCTTGACCTATTAATTGTGTAATTTCTTTATCACCTATAAATCTTGAAGCAAATCTTCTTGATGCTTTCATAGTTACATATTGTCTAGCGTATTCTGGTAAATGTTCGTACTGCTGTACTAATACTAAATCAACTGAAGCAGGTGCAGTAGTAAATACGTCTGTGTGATTTCCCATGTCATATAGGAAGCCATTTCTTATTGTGAAATTTAAGTGTCTTTGGGAGTGACTTGCGTCTGCTTTGACACAGTTTGAAGGAAGGGGAACTTTGCCATCAATGTCTAATGATAGCGATTTGTAATTTGTGTGTGTATTAAAATTCCAACCTATTGATTGAATAGACATGGAAGTTTCGTTTAGAATATTTATAGCTGTACTTACATCTACTGTTGTAGTTCCTGTAATTGAGTTAACTGGTGCTTCACCAATCGTACTCAGCATTATGTTTACAGATTGTAACTCTGTAGTTGGTGTAATTTGTGTTGCCATATATCCTTTGTGTGAAATTTTTTGGAAAAATATGATGGGGGAAATAAATCCCCCACCAAATATAAGAAACGAATTACGCTTCTTTGATACCTACTGCCGCTTCTGGTCTTAGTACACCATGACCCATAGCGTATTTAGCAACCATTAACGTACCTTGTCTTCTGATTTCGTACTCACTCTCAACGGATAAATCCATTAATTTTACAGTACCAACCGCACTTGGGTGTGAAACCAATGCTACAAAGTTAGATAAGTTAACTGCTTGAGGGTCAGCCGCACTTGCCGCTCTACCTGAAGGAGCAGTTGCGTCATTCGCCGCCGCAATGTTACTTGAGATGAAATGAGGTACTGGAATTAATTCAATTCCTGCAATCTTCATTACTTTACCATCTCTAAGTCCACCATTGTTACCACCAGTAAAGTCTACGTTTACTGCGTTAGTACCATTAGCTAACTTGTAATATTCCTCTAATCTCATAAAGCATTTTCTGCCTTCTTGAGGAACATAGTTTGCGTCTAACTCTTTAGCTGAAGCAAAGATTGCATCAATCATAGCGTTAGCGGCTGTTGCGTCTGTACTGTTTGCAATGCCTGTATTAACTATGTTAGTTGTTGCGTCTCCACCTGTAATAGATGCAGATGCTAAACTAGCTTGACCAATAGTTTGCAAGATGTGTTTATCTTTTTGGAGTGCTAATGCTCTACCAATCTCAGTTGAGTAACCACTTCTAACATCATAGTGTGCTTTCGCTTCTTCGATATTAGATAGGAATACAGTTGAAGTAAGTAAATCATTTATTACGATTACTTTTTCTGCATGATTTACAGTTGAACCTGTAAGCTCATTTCCTGGTGAGTGGTAAGACGCACCGATTCTACCCATCACTGGGAACGAAGCCGACTTGCCTGAACTAATTGAACGTACCATGTCTGCACCTGCTGTTTTAGTAGCCTGTTCAAACGCAGTAATCACTTCTCCTGAAAACTGTTTTAAGAAGAGTACATCTTCTGTTCCAGTGGAGTTGACCTGCCCAAAAGTTGTTGCTGTTATGTTTGCCATAATAGTATTTTCCTTTTGTTGTTATTGTTTATTGATTAAAAACCTTAACATGGAACTTTGGGCATTCGATTGTCCACCGCAGTGGGTCAGTCGCTTGTTAGTCTTTGTTTAGGAGTTGCCTACTATAAAGTAAGCACAACTATATTTGCTTTATTTCAATTTCCTTACATTCAAATTTTACAACAGTTTTATTTTCGTTAATGTCTTCAACTTCTAACGCTTCTAAACTTTTGTAAGATTGTATGTAACCGTTCCTAACACATGAGTAATGGTCAGGGTATTCTATGTTTATAACTTTATCTGAAAAACAATTACCAGTAACGTATGAACACAGATGCAGTATGAGTACAAACTTTGTAATCATTCAAAATTATATATTTGATTTAGATAATTTATTTTTAACCACTGCTTGATAAGCAGGGTCGACTGCGTATCTAGGGTCTTTCATAGCGGCGGTAACTTGTTGCCAACTTTCATAACCGTCCACACCTATGGGTGCGGCTTTACCTGCTATTAAACTTGGTTCAGAACCATTAACTGCTTCAAACTTTGCTTTCAATCCAAGCACTGCTAACTTTGCAGTTTCTAAATCTTTAGAATTTACTGCTGAATTGTATGCGTTCTTTTCTGGGTCAGTCATATTCTCTGCCGCCCAATTAGACATCTCAGTATAAGCCTCATCACCACCTACTATACTTTTCATAGTTGAAGTTTGTTGGTCAGCGATTGCTTTCTGTCCTTGAATAAACTGGTCTACATAATCTTTAGGTATACCTGCTTTTTCTAAGGCTTCATAAGACGTGTCATTTAGTTTGCCTTCTTTTGTGTACTCTTCAGTAAGACTACTCATGTCTAACCCTGCGTCTGTCACAGCTTTCTCAGCAATCTCTAATGTATCTGTCTTAGTTTCTTGTGGCTTTACTTCTTCTGTCTTAACTTCTTCTTTATTAGTGCCTAGCTTGGCTTCCAACTCTGAATAGGACTTTGCTAAATCTTCAACTGTGTTGAATTTTTCAGGTAATCCTTCAGGTTTGCTAAGTGCATTATTATCTACTGGGGCTTCACTGCCAGTTTCAGGTGTTTTTATTTCTACTTTATCTACCATGTTTTCCTTTTATTATTGTGGCTTAGTCAAGTTACCTGCAACAGCAGGGACAGCTTTCTCAGCCATTTGCATCATTTGTTGCTCTTGCATTTGCTCTTCTTGTGCCGCTTGTTCTTCAGCCATTTGCTCTGGCGATTTAAGAAGACCGTCTGTATCAATACCTAAACCGATAGCTATACGTTTAATTAAATCATCAGGGTTTAAAGCCTGAACTACTTGCGGATTTATCTGTGCTAAGTTTCCTATCTCTGCAACAAATTCTCTTAATTTTTGTAAATCATTTCCTCTACCTAATGCTTCTATTCCTGTAATAATTGTAGGCTCTACTGTGCCTTTAGGTAACGTAGGAATTTCATTAGCTTGTTCCATTCTTTTCATAAGTATTGAAACTAATGGTAATTGAAACTCTTGTGATAGTAATGAATATATACCACCCATAGCAGTTTCTAATTGTTCTGCCATGTATCTAATTTCTTGTGCTGTAACTCTTTCAGCATCTCTTTGAATTGCTGTGTGTAATAAGAATGAGTAAGACATTCTTTCTTCTAATTTTTGTACTGCTTGTTGTACTACTTGTAAGTCATATTGTTTCTGTGCTTGTAAAACTGTAACATCTTCAGCACTACCAGTAATGATGTCACCATTTCTAGTTGTCGCTAAATCTTTTTTTCTAGTTACAGAATTAGGTCTAACCATAAAGACAATTTTAGATGATGCCGCCGCACTTTCTACAAGTGCTTGTGATAAACTTTCTAATGATTGAAGGTCGCCTTTAAATTCTTCTACATAACTTCTACCATAATTTTCGTTATCAATTCTAACCATTCGTAACGCTTGGTAGGGCATTCTATCTTTTTTGAATGTACCAATACTAGAAGGTATTTTTATACCTTGCACTTCTTGGCATATGTAGAATTCATCATTTTCTAATTTGTAAATGTGAGTATATAATTCTATGTCTTCATCTTTTTTATATTCTGGGTGTTGTATAACTTCTTCTGCAATTTCTTTACCAAGACTTAGTACACTTGCTTTCTCTAAAATAACAATTTCTAAAACATTTCCTGAACCATCTCTTTCAATTACATATTGTGATAAAGGGTACACTCTCATGTTTCCTTTTTTAGGTAAGTAAGTTAATACGTTACCACCTACAATAAGATGTTTTAATGCTTCAAAGACTGAAACTCTTAATGCTAATGTTTCAATTTTAGCAGACACTTCTTTTTCAATGATAGCTAAAGATTGCTCCACCTGTGTTTTCATCTCTTTGTTTTCTTCTAGTTCTTCTTTAGCTTTTCCTGCTATTTTTAATCTGAAAAAGGGAGAGTTGGGTGGAAGCAAAAGTAAAAGAAGTTTACTTGCTAGGTTGTTGACACCTCTTGCACCAACGGATTGGAAGGGGTTGTATAATTTACTGGTGTTAGAAAAACCGTCAGGAGTTATTAAAGAAGGAATAGTTAACTCACTACACACTTCTGCTCTATCTAAGAAATGTTCTCTGTCTTGTTTTAACTTGGCGTATCTTTGTTTCGCTGTATGTGCTGATGTAAGACTACCACCAAACTCACTCATTATTAGGGAGTAGTGTTAGTAGCTATGTTCAAACCTGAAGAAGTATTTAAAGAAGAAGTACCTGACTTCTTGATTTTTTTCTTCTTAATATTCAAATCCTGCTCGTTAGCTTTAACCAATTCAGGAGATAAATCCTGTGCTTGGTCTGCTCTAACTGGAGTAGGTGCAACAGGTTGTACTGGTGCTTGAGGGACTTTTGGTGAACCACACATTATTGTTCTGACCTTTCTTTAAGAGTGTTAATAAAATTTACTACATCTCGCTGACCTGACTTAAAGTAGATAGTTTTAGTATCATCTTTAAGTGAAGCAGACTTTTCTGGGTAAACTTTGTTTAGTAAAATAACTAAATCGTTTACCTTAGTAGGCAATGTTAAATCTTCGTCTAATTTATTCATCTAAAAAGGGAACTTTATTCCCATAAACTCCCTGTGACTGTTCCCTTGTTGTATTCAGTGGCTCTATTCTCAAAGAAGTTGGCATGTTCTACGCCATTTAACACCCAATCTAACCAAGATAGAGGGTTCTCTTTGACACCATAGTTAGGTTTTAAAGATAGCTGTAACAATCTTCTGTCAGCTATGTATCTGATGTACTGTTTAACTTCATCAGCTTTCAATCCTCTAATACCACCTTGTGCAAAAGCTAAATCAATAAACTTATCTTCAAGGTCAACCATGTCTCTAGCTGTTTGATAGATACTTGCTTTAAATTTTTCTGTCCAAATGTGAGGGTTCTCTTTTATTAAAGAATGAAATATTTTAATCATACTTTCTACATGGTGTGTTTCATCTCTGATACTCCAAGTAACTATCTGACACATACCTTTCATTCTTCCATATCTTTGGAAGTTAAGTAGCATAACAAATGAAGCAAACAGTTGTAAGCCTTCACCAAAAGCAGAGAAACAAGCTATCTCTCTAGCCAGTCCTTCTATTCCTGTACCTTTACTGGCAAATAAATAAGTATGTTTATCAGACATCTCTTTATATTCTTGGAACGCTTTGTATTCTTTGTCAGGCAAACCAATCGTATCATTTAATAATGAGTAACTGTGTGCATGATTAGCTTCTGATGTAGCTATAGCAGACAACATCATTCTAATTTCAGGTGGTTTAAATTTAGGAATATATTTATCAAGATATGCTTGAGCAATATCTACGTCACCTTGAGTAAAGAATTTTAATATTTGTCCTATTAAGTTCTTCTCTTCTGTAGATAATCTTTCGTTCCAATCTCTTACGTCTTCATGTAATGGAACTTCACTTGGTAGCCAGTGCATCTTTTGTTGCATGTCATAACTTTCAAATGCCCAGTCGTATTCAAAGGGTTTATAGTACGTTCTTGTTTTAAATAAACTCATCTTAGTAACTCTATCCCTTCTATTATGATTAATATTAACAACTCAAATGCTAAGACAGTATGATAAACTGTCCATAGCACTGTTTGTTTTGGTGTTCTCTTTTTTCTTTTCTTAAATCCAAATGATTTGATTGGTGGATAATTCACTTCTGTCCTCTTTATTCACAGGCTAAACAATCGGCTTCTGGTATGATTGTTCTTTCTATTTTTTTTGATACTAACTCTGCACGTTTGATTGCTTCACTTCTACAATAGTACAAAGTTTTTAATTTACGTTTCCATGCCAACATGTGTATGTCATGTAACTCTTTAATGTTAACATCAGCAGGGACAAAAACATTTACTGACTGACCTTGACAAATATATTTCTGTCTGTCTGCCGCATGTTCTATAATCCACTGTTGATTTATCTCGATACCAGTTTTAAAAATATCTTTTTCATAGTCTGATAACTGTTTGAGATGTAAGACACTACCCCTTTGCGAGACAATGGACGACCATATATCATCATTGTTTATTCCTTTCTTTTCTAATAACTTTTCTAAGTATTTATTTTTAACTAAAAAAGAACCAGACATAGTTTTCTGCACATAAGCATTGGCTCTGTAAGGTTCTATTGATGGAGATGTTGTTCCACAAATGATAGACGAACTAGCATTAGGTGCAACAGCTAAAAGGTGTGCATTTCTCATGCCTGTACCTTCCATGTCTGGTGCTTCTCCACGTTTAACACCAAGTCTTTTACTCTCAGCTACCGCTTGTTCTTTGATAGACTTAAACATTTTCATGTTAAGCGACTTAGCTAATGCACCTTCAAAAGGTATACTCTTAGATTGTAAGTAGGCATGGAAACCCATAGCCCCTAATCCTATACTTCTTTCTTGTGACGCACTGAACTTTGCTCTGAATACACTGTCAGGTGCATGAGTTATAAAATGAGTTAAAGCATTATCTAAAAATCTAACTAAATCAGATATAAATAAACTATCATTTTTCCATTCATCATACTTTTCTAAATTTACAGAAGACAAACAACACACTGCTGTTCTATCTTCATTAGTAGGTAATGTAATTTCGGTACATAAATTTGAATGATGTACTTTCAATCCTAATTTCTTTTGTGTCTCAGGCAACGCTTCATTGATTGTATCTATGTATGAAACATAAGGCTCACCAGTGGCTACTCTATTCTCTAATAGTTTCTGCCACAAATCTCTAGCTGATACAGTTCTGATAACTTCTTTTGTATGTGGGTCTATTAAACTCCAACTGTCATCATAAGTAGGTTCAGCTATACACTTTTCAATCAAGTGCATAAACTTGTCTGATAAATTTACTGCATGATGGAGGTTCAAACATTTTCTATGAATGTCACCACCACTAGGCTTACGCATTTCTAAAAATTCTATTATCTCTGGGTGAGATATATCCATGTACGCCGCATAACTACCACGCCTTGTTTTACCTTGAGAGAATGCAAGTATCTCACTGTCAACTACATGTAAAAATGGTATCGAACCTGAAGATGCAGAACCACCTGATGTACTAACACCATCACTTCTTACGTCACCCCAGTAACCACCTATGCCACCACCAATAGATGCTAACCAAGCATTCTCTGTGTAGTGTCCTGTTAATCCTTCTCTACTATCTGCAACGTAATTTAAAAAACATGAGATAGGCATACCTCTTTTAGTTCCACCATTAGATAAGATAGGAGTTGAAAACATGAACCATAATTTAGAAGCGTAATCATAAATACGTTGTGCCATCTCATCATTATCAGAGAACGCTTTAGCGGCTCTCATAAATCCATCTTGCGGTGATGTTTCTTCAGGTAATAAGTACCTATCTTTTAAAGTTGTCTTACCAAAATCAGTAAGCAGTTCATCTCTTTCGTAGTTAATCATTTTTACTTTCTGTTACTGTGGTTGTGCCTTCTTTATCAATAATAAAATCTATGTATTGTTTAGCTTTTTTTAAATCTTCTATGCCGCCTTTGTATTTCCAACGTGAAATATATTTGACAACATTACCTTCACAGTATGAGAGTTTGTTTTTAACAATGTAATCTATGGGTTCAATGCCACCTTGATTATAATGTGGTGGTTTTTTTATAATGTCCATAGTTTTACTTCTCCTGTTTTCTTATTGTAATCACCATGTCTACAGATGTGTGCTACCCTAGCTTGTTGCAGTGCTTCTGCTTCTGTGTAGCCTTTGTCCTTGTAAATACCTTGAACGATATCCCACAAATCTTTGTGTGAAACATTGGTGTATTTCATTATTAATTTTTCTGCTGTCTTAATTCCTACGCCATCAATTCCGTCATAGTTATCAGTCTTATCACCAGTCAATGTTTGTATCATGTGCCAGTAGTTAGCTAATTTTAATGGGACATCATCAACAGTCATACCATCTTGTGAAAGTTTACATGGAATAGTCCGCATGTCTTTATCAATACTTACAATGATACGCTTCTCATCTGTGGGTTCTGTTGCCATGATACCCATGACATCATCTGCTTCTAAGTTTTTCCACACAACACCATTGTGTTTCTTCATAACGTAATCTCGAAGTGCGTTTAACACCATTGGTTTACGTTTAGCTTTTCTATTATCTTTATAAGAAGGAAGAATATCTTTTCTAAAATTATCCTTATCAGTTAGACAAACAACATAATCATCAGCTTCTAAGTTAGAACCTAAGTCATCTATAGCAATGTCAACTTCAGCTTCACATTTTTTCTGGTCACAATGAAGTGTCCATAAGTCACCCCAATTAGTAGCGACTTCTGCTGATGTAGCTATTTTATAAATTAAAATATCACCATCTATTAATAACTTTGTGTTCATTTAACTATCCTTTCCTGCATAGATTTGCTTAAATTTTTTGGCATAAATATTTCGGCTAAAGGCACAAGTACAAACCTGCTTCTCCAACCATCACCACCATTCTTTAATGTTTTGATGTATTTCTTTGCCAACCTTTTGATTGTCTTTGTGTCGAATATCATTCTACAATAATCCTTGTCACCATCTGCCAATATATGACACCAGTAATCAGACGTTGTAGCCATGATACCTGAAGGCTTACCGTTACATTCTATTTCAATAGCAATGTTACCAGTCTTAAACCACCAGTCTCTTTCAGTCTTAATTTCTATTTTTGTTTTATCTTTATCTAAGATAGATGCTAAACGCTTCTCTCTTTCCTGACCATACTTGAGGTCAAGGTCAAATTTTTTATTATACATTAATGTGTTTCACTCCAATTATTTCCTATTTTAAATTCACCTGTTAAAGGCACTCTTAATTGGAAGTAATCACCTGTTCGTTTAATACATTCGACAGCAAGTCTACCAACTTGTTCGGCATCTTTTTCAAGACACTCAACTTGTATTTCATCATGTACCCAGACAACCTGTTGCACATGTGGAATTTCTTTTATTGAATTGTTAAATTCTACTAACCATCTCTTGCAAATTATTGCTCCTGCACTTTGGAGCAAACTATTTAATGATGCGTGGCTAGAACGTATTTTAATCTGTCTCTTATCAAGAGCAGTTATAAAACCTTGTTCTGACACAAGTTTCACAGCTTCTATAAGTTTATGTAAGGCAGGTAAGTTATTTAAAAATCTTTTCTTAATCTTCCCTGCTTCTTTGAATGGCTTGTTAATTACTTCAGCTATTCTTTTGACACTGCCACCATATAAAAAACAATAGTAAAATCTTTTTGCAAGGTCTCTGCTTTCTAACCCTGCTAATTTCTGTGTCTCTGTGTGTATGTCACCTTCAAGTGCCACTTTAGTGTAAGCACCACTGTCAAACTTAGACATGAAATGACATAACATCATAACTTCTAAAGAAGAGACATCTATGCCTACTAATTTCTTACCTACTGGCACTGCAAACAATTCTCTACATTCTTTACCGAATGGAACAGTTGTACTTGGTATCTGTCCTAAATTTGGAAAGGAATGACTGGCTCTAGCAGTAACACAAGAATTTGTATTACATGTGCCATGAATTTTACCTTTACGCTCATGTTTTAACCAAGCCTGTGTACCTGTTGCTAATTGTGCAATTCTTTTATCTAATAAAAAATGTTCACATAATATCTTAGCTTCAGGGTAATCTAATTTAGAAAGTATACTGTCATCTAATTTAGGCTTACCATCAGGAGTAAATTCTTTAGCTTCCCAACCATACTTATCTTTTAATCTCTTAGCTATGTGATGTCTGCTTGATGGATTAAAAATAGTGATACTATCTTTTAATTTCTTACCTGTTTTAACTGACCATCTTTCTTCAGTGATAGGTAAGAATATAGTTTGTAATTTTTCTGCTAATTCAATTCTTCTACTATTTAATATTGTATATAATTCTTCTGCTTTTTTTCTATTAAAAGTAAAACCATATCTCTCTTGTTTAAATATTATTTGTGCTACTTCATGCTCTAAATCCATAGCCTGTTGTGAGTAACCTTTTTTATTTATAACATTGTATAAAGAATGAGTTACTTCTACATCTTGAACACAATAGTCTAGCATTTCAGGAGTAAATGTTTTCCAGTCAGTATCTATCTGTTCTTTGTACTTACCTATTCTATTTCCCCATGCTTTAAGAGAATGTCTACCAATGCAATCTTTTGGAAAATCTTTTCTAGCAAAGTCAGTTTCTCTGATGTCTGAAAAAAGTAATCGAGTTGCTACGATTGTGTCAAAAATTTTACCCTTAAATGTAGCTGAGAATAACTTCTCTAAAACAGGAATATCAAACTTAATAATGTTATGACCAATAAGTAGTTCTGCTTCTTCTAATTTTTTAACAGCAGACTTATTGTCTAACTTGTGAATTTCATTTGTATCTATATCTTTTAAGACAATACAATGTGCGGTATCACACTCATCAAGAAATCCATTTGTTTCTATATCAAAGATGTACCTCAAAGTGAGACCTTCTTAATCTTTAATACGTTTACTGTAGGTATAGTAGTTACACCACCTACATCACCTAATGTACCATCAGCATTAAAATTTACATCTGCGGCAACTATATGAACTTCTTTATCTGCTCTAATAAGCCAACCATTTGAAATACAAATAATAACTTTACTGTTTATCGCTTCTTTCAAACTTAGCCAATCAGCCGAACCAGAAATATCTTTCCAGTGTAAAGAAACGAATGGTGCGTTTAATATCTTTTTATTTATTGTTGGTAATTTCATAATTAATGTAATGTGTTTAATTGTACTTCGACATTCCAAGCGGCTTCCTCACCTGCTAGTGCCATATTAGTTAATGTGTCTTGCAACATGTAAGCGGTCTTTAACTTTGCCACTCCTATGACTACAATTTTAGTTGATGTTTTTGCTCTACTCACTGCGTCTGTGACTAGACCTGTCCAAATTAAAGCATCTTTTTTTTGCTTTGCAGTTGGTTGTTTGTTAGAAATCATCTAAGACTTCAGGGTTTACTTCTGTAAGACACGCTGTCTCTAAATCATATTGTAGAGTACACGCACTGCCTGTTTCACCTGAATAACGATTTTTAAGAATTGTTACTTTAGCTAATTTCTTATCTGACTTAATGTCACGAGATACTGCTAACAACATATCTGATAATTGACCGATAGAAGCTGAACCTCTAAGAGCATTCATAGTAACTTCTTTACCGTCTTCGTAACCTTTGTCGCCTTCACTTCTACGAAGGTGAGAAATTAAAATGACACCTATGCCAGTTTCTTCTACTAAGGTTCTTAATTTACTTACAAAGTAATCAATTAGTTTTCTCTCATCATTAGTGTGTTCATCTCCTAATGCTGACAATGCCATATGTAAGTGGTCTAATATTACAAAGTCCACGTCACATGATTTAGCCATGTATCTTATTTTAGAGAGCAGGTTATCTGCAACTGTAGAACCAAAATGATTATACAAAAAGAATTTACCACTGCCCACAGTATTGTTAAATGTCTCAAGCAATTCTTTTTCATCAGTTCCTTCTCTAGTTAAGTGTAATGGTTTTTTTAATTCAACTCCCATAATGCCTAAAGCACTACGTTTGACGCTTTCTTCTAAAGCTATGTAACCAACAGCAAACTTTTGTTTAATTAAATCTAATGCTACATGACGACAGAAAGAACTTTTACCAACACCACTACCTGCGGTGATAGTAACTAACTCTCCTTTTCTTAAACCATGTGTTTTAATATTTAGACTTTCAAAAGGGTATTGTGCTGTAACATGATTGTCTTCTTTAATTACATCTTCCCATATGTCTGTACCTAAAACTATTCCATCAGGTCTATAAGGTTTAGCGTCCCACATTGCTCTAGTTAATTCTGCACTACGTCCTGCAATGTGCATTTCGTTAGGGTCTTTTAATGGTAGAGTTGCGATTTTGGCTTTGTTAGGTGATAGAAGTTTTGCACATTCTACAGCACCCTTCTTGCCTTGTTCATCTTGGTCAAACATAAACACGCAACTCTCATATCCTTCCAAGAATTCGAGAGACTTTTGAACATCTTTCTTTGCACCTGCCGCACCTGATTTAACAGATACTACAGGAAAACGATTTTGGTTTAACATAGACATTGTTAATGCGTCTATCTCACCTTCAGTAATGACAATAAGTTTACCTTTACCACTCCATAAGTGTTGTCCAAATAATCCTGATTGTTTTGCGTCACCTAGCCATTGAAATTCTTTACTAGGGTATCTTAATTTCTGTGCTACTAAATTCTTTTCGTTATCATAATAGTTTGCTATGTGACATGGTCTGCCAAACCAAGCACCTACTTGATAGTTAAATTTTTGTGTTGTTGCTAAATCTATTTTTCTTTTAGGTAAAGGTGAAATCTCACCTGTGATAAAATCTGTAGGTTCTTTAGTTTTTTCTGTGTGTGTTTGTGTAGTCAATGTGTTTCCTTTTGTGTGTTTGTTACATGAGAAACAATAAGAATGAGTATCGTAGACAGCGTTTGCATCACTGCTTCCACAGCTATCGCAAGGACTGTGATATAAAAATTCACTTTCAGTTTGGTTCATAATGTAATAATTTGGTTTTTTGATTTTAGAAATTTTGGCATTGTGGCGGAATGGTTACGCAGTGGATTGCAAATCTACCTATCCCAGTTCGATTCTGGGCAATGCCTCCAAAGGTTTGAGGTAGTTTTAGTCTCCCTCCACTACCCCATAAACGACAAAGTCCTCGACTATTTCTAGCAAAGGACTTTATCCACAAACACTATGTCAGCAACTCTGAAACATCAAAGTTGGGACACAGAATGGAGTTTGCCACATCTCTGTGACCAACCACGCTGACTGTATACTTCTGTTTCAATTCTTTTACAAGATTTACCAGAGAGGTATATTGTTTGAAAGTATAATTACAGTCAGGCATATCTTCTACGGACTTACCTCCTACGAGGCAGATGCCGATAGAATTTTTGTTTGTGATGTCAGGATTACCTTCAACGTGAACTCCTGCTAAAAGAATGTCTCTTCCTTCCTGTACTGCACCATCACGTTTTATAACGTAATGAAACGCACAAGAAAATAAACCTTTCTTTCTGTGTTCAGTATCTAAATCCTTAACATCTAAATTTTCTTTCGGAGTTGTATTGCTTGAATGGACTATAATATAAGAAGTCTCTTTTCTTTGATTGCTCATATCCACTCCATTGGTATGTGTTTGTCTGCATATTGAAAACCATATTTCTCACACCACATGGCGTAAGTGGTTGCAGACTTTTTAGATATTCTACTTCTTGAATTACTAAAAATAAATCTGATGTCTAACTTTGGGTGTTGTTCTTTTACTAATCTCATCTTCTGCCTATCAGCAGAAGTGAACAAACCTTTTGTTTCTATAAAAATATCCTTGTCTTGCAAATGAAAGTCTGGGGTATAGGTATGTATCTTTTCAGGTTTAGTATATTTCAACTTAACCTTTTCATACTCATACTTTACACTATTAGCGTCTAACTCTTGTGAGATAGCTATTTCTAGCCCAGACCTGAAGCCATACTTCAAACCGACTTTATTAAAAGTCTGTGTTTGTTTGTGGTTGTACTTCATTTTCAAATGTTTTGTCTGCCGCAGGTGCAACGTAACCATCATCAACTTTGTCAAAACCATGACCTGCTGAATTTGCATTTCCGCCTTCAACTAATTTAGTTATCTGCACTGCTCTTAATCTTAATGAAACACCTGCACCTGCCATTGCTGTAAAGTAAGGTATTAACTCAGCAGACACTTTCATTTCACTACCAGACCAGATGTTAATATCTGTCATGGGCTTACCTTGACTGTCAAAGATTGCAACTTTGTTTGGAATAACTTTTCCATCTTTAGTTATAATTTTTGCTTTAGTTTTGAATTTAAAGATTATGTTTCCAGTAGGTTTACCTTCAACATACTCTTCTTCAAAAGGTAAGTTTGCTTGTTTAACTTCTTTGCCTTTAGATTTCTCTGCACCTAAAGCAATAGCTTTCTTAACTTCATCATTAATGCTCTTAGTGATTGATAGTCCTTCTTTTGCATTAACAATTAAGTTTGTCTTATAATGTCCTGTTTCATCAAATTTTGTATCAGGGACATTTAACCAACAAAATTGTGATACACCTACTGGTGTAACAATCTTTGCATAGTTCATTTTACTCATCTTCGTCCTTTGTTATGGGTTCTATGATTTCTCCGTCCATTACCCTTGCCACTAATACGTCTAATGGCTGATAATCAGCAGGATAGTCTTTGTTGTATTTGTCGTTCATTTTTACTCCAGTGTTTGTGATTTACTATGATGGGTACTTTAATCAACTATCCGTTTAAGGATAGGTTTAGGCAAAGAAAAACTTAGCTTTTTCTAGTAAACTAATATCCAATGAACCTTTTTCAGGTACGTCAGGTAGTTTTTTCTTCAGATTTTCAGGCAGTTTCAATTCGACCTCATTCTTAAAATCTTGCAGTACGTCAAAGTCAGTAAATGTTTTCATAAAAGCCTTTCTTATACTTATGTTAAGTTTATCAATGTCACACGCATTCGTAGCATAACTGTCATGCACGTTACAAAAGTTTTGTATTCCTGCTTCTTTTGCAATGTTGACAGTTTCCATCATACATGAAGCATCAAGCCCATGCACAAAATTAGGTGCTACTGCGTTTTTCATTCTTAGAGCGTCAGTTAAATCAGTCTCAGTATTAATACGAGGTTTAATAACTTCTCCCATTAACATTGCTTTAACTCTTTTAGATTTCATTTCAGGGTAACTTTGAAATATTGGAAATCCAACAGGCGTAGACCAAGTAATTGGTAACTGCTCTTTAGAAATAATTTTAGCAATGTCTTGTAGGAATTTCATACCACTCCTAGCAGACATTAAATTATCACCTATACTGTCCCAGATAATACCAGATAAATAACTGGCAGGTTTAAACATATCATTTTCAAATGGGTGCTGTTCACCTTTGTCTTTTCTTTTAGTTAAATCTTCTACAACAAAATCTGTGCAAGAAAATCTAGTAGAACCATAACAGATAGTCATAATACTTCTTTTAGTAGTAGTACGTTTAACTCCATAGTTTAACCATGCTTGTGCATAAGGTTTACCTTCAGCTACATCTAATTTAAGTTTTGCGTTAACTGTATTTGCTACTAATTGGTAGATGTCTTGCGGTGTTTCTGTCGGTAATAAATTTACCATCTCTCCTGCTTTTTTATCTTTAAGCATTAAAGAATAAATTTGAAGACCATTACATGAACCATCAACATTGACAGGTATGTATGAAATAAAACCTTCTCCTTCTTTAAGGTATCTAGCCCACTCATCACAAAATGCTAAAAATTGAAAAGCATTCCCTGCGTTTTCCCATTGTCTATTAGTCAAAGGGTCTTCCGCACAAGCTACAATCATAGCTTCATTGTCTTTAGTCCACTGCTCTCTTTGTTCAAATGTTATTTTATCTTCTCCATACATGTTTGCACCATGTACTGCTAACCAAAAGACACCTCTGTTTTCCACAGTGATAGGCTTACCTTTGGCAAAATTCAGTAGTGCTTTAGAAGCACCAATAGATTGATAGTTAAGAAACGCAGGAACACAATAGGCTCTTCCTCTAAAGTCTAATTGTATTGGAAAATATAAAGTAGCAAAATCTTTAAACTTATCTGCTAACCAAATAATTTTAGCAAACAATAACCTTTTAGAAAACATACGGTTATTCTCTGTGTGAATTATTACAGCTTCTTTTTTCCACGCCTTCCTGCTTACTTCGTTTGTATCAATATCGTGTGGCTTGTTAGGTATCTCTTTGTTGCTAGTTGAGGGCATTTCTCCTAGTGCCATGCCTTTGTCCCAAGCCTGTTTAATCACACCTAAAATAAAATGATTAATTTTGTAAGATGTAGATTGCATAGCATTGACAGCACTATAAACCTTCGGCATTTCAAAGTTTTCTAACTCTTTTTGGAACAGTTTTTTGCCTAAACCATGCTGTTTAACAAGGTCTAGTTCAGGGAGGTTATCTGTCCAATAACCGCCTCCTCGTGTGCTTTCCCATGATTTAGGAGGCATTACAGTGACCATATACTCAGGGTTGAGTAGTTCATTAAAGGTATTTCTCTCTTTAATCCAATCTCTAGTTTTTTGGGTCTGTTTAATGACTTTGGTTTTCTTATGCTTAACAGTCTCAGTTTTAATCTCTATCATTCCTGTGGCATATATCATTAGTTCAATCAAACGTAGTCCAACGTGTAATTTCTCTGTTGTACTCCATTCTTCCCATCTCATTACTTCGTCATTTTTGGCAGTCTCTTTTAGCTTCCTTCGTTTGTAAGTATAATTCCAACTTCTTCTATCTAAGTCCTGACGCACTGTGTGGTATAACTCTGGGTTTAACAACTTAAAGTTTTTTAGTGCTATTTCAGTTTCTACTTTACCACCTAAAGTTATGCAGGTAGCAGTGAGAGGTCTATTTTGGGTAATTGTATTTATGATGGATTTTGCGGTAATGAGAGCCAGAATTTCAGGTTCAACTTCGCATATTTTGATGAAGGCAAGAGGTGGTTTTTTAACAATGTTTTTTGATGTAGTCTCAATCCACTCAGCTATCTCCATAGCGAGAGGTCTAATAGTATTTGCAACCATTACCTTTCCGTAAGAGGTAACGCTTTCTTCTTCTCTAGTGATGTGTGATTGTAGCCTCGTGTTCGTCCTGTGAACGCCTGAGAGAGCCATGTCTTTCTCATTGGCTAGTTGGTCTTTGAATGTAGGTAATACTTCTATTAGCTTCTGCATGTTATAACTCCTATGTTTATGTGTGTTATGTTTTGGGTATCTATAAGGGGAACTTTTATGTATTCACCAAAGGATTGGTGTACAATTTAGGTTTAGTCCTTTGCACTATATTTTTAATAGTGCTAAAGAATAGTCGCTTGTTTACTGGCTTAATTAATGATTAACGGATTGAACATGCTTTGTGCATGAGGATTGCAAATCCTATTGCATCAATCCGCAGTAGAATACGTCTATTCTACTATCATTACTAGGTAACATTTAACAACTATCCTTTAACATCTAT